>Ga0247609_10000415_pt1 | contig 60556 bp, 59 predicted proteins | sample 172DNAGHGlowgp2_FD_193487 | JGI IMG/M metagenome (GOLD analysis project Ga0247609, IMG submission 193487) | Sheep rumen microbial communities from Palmerston North, Manawatu-Wanganui, New Zealand - 1728 DNA GHGlow gp2 | ecosystem: Host-associated > Mammals > Digestive system > Stomach > Rumen ... | reverse complement strand
TTAAACTCCAGTTATTGTGCTTACCACTACCATTAACTCCTTTAAATGGTTTTTCATGTAATAACACTTCAAAATTGTGATGTCTAGCTACTCTCTTTAATGCCTCCATTGTAAGTTGGTTATGATCAGTAGCAATATTAACTGTATTATAAATTGGAGCTATTTCAAATTGAGCTGGCGCAGCTTCATTGTGTTGAGTTTTCGCATAAACACCCAATTTCCATAACTCTATATTAACTTCTTTCATGAACTCTAAGACATTTTCTCTAATAGTTCCATAGTAGTGAGCTTCTACTGCTTGACTCTTTGGAGCTTGTGCACCAAATAGAGTTCTACCAGTAAATACTAAATCTTCTCTCTTTAAGAATTTATCTCTATCTACTAAGAAATATTCTTGTTCAGGACCTACTGAAACATCAATTCTACTACATTCTTCATTGAAGATTTCTTTTAATGCTCTAATAGTTTCCTTGTTGATTGCCTTAATACTTCTTAGAAGTGGTGTTTTCTTATCTAAAGCTTCTCCTGTATATGAACAGAAGATAGTTGGAATACATAAAGTAACACCCGCAGTTGTTTCTTTTAAGAATACTGGTGATGTACAATCCCAAGTTGTATATCCTCTTGCTTCAAATGTTTGTCTTAAACCTCCTGATGGGAAGCTTGATGCATCTGATTCACCTTGAATTAATTCTTTACCAGAAAATTCTAGAATCATTTTCTTGTTCTTGTCAAAAGAAACAAATGAATCATGTTTTTCAGCAGTTAGACCTGTCATAGGTTGGAACCAGTGAGTAAAGTGTGTTGCACCTTTCTCGATTGCCCATCCTTTCATTGCGCTAGCTACTTCATCAGCAATTGATAAATCCAATTTATCTCTATTTTCAATAGCCATTTTAAGTTTAGTGTAAACTTCATTTGATAGACGTTCTTTCATTACTTCATCATTAAAAACGTTCTTTTCAAAGTTATCAATTAAACAGTTTGCCATAATGCTTCCTCCTTAAAGATTGTAATACAAAATAATTATATCACTATTCTTAAATAAATCAAAGTTGATTTATTGAAGAACCAATTAAAAAAGAAAAAAACGGATTAATTATTAATCCGCTTATCCTATTGAATTAGTCATTTCTAACTTAATTAATTGATTTAATTCTACTGCATATTCCATTGGCAATTCTTTAGCAAATGGCTCAATGAAGCCCATAACTATCATTTCAGTTGCTTCTGCTTTTGTTAAGCCTCTACTCATTAAATAGTATAATTGTTCTTCATTAACTTTAGATACTGATGCTTCATGTTCTAAGTAAGAATCATCATTCAATACCTCATTTGTAGGTATTGTATCACTTGTTGATTTATCATCTAAAATTATAGTATCGCATTCTACATGGCTTTTAGCACCTATGGCATCACTACCCATTTTTACAGTACCTCTATAATTAACCTTACCTCCACCACAACAGATAGATTTAGATATAATTGTAGATGTTGATTTTTCTCCTAAGTGAATCATCTTTGCTCCCGTATCTTGGTATTGATTTGCACCTGCAAAAGCAATAGTGATTGTTGTTCCTTTTGCTTTATAACCCTTTAATATACATGCAGGATATTTCATATTTAATCCACTACCAATATTACCATCAATCCATTCCATATGACCATTGTCTAAAACAACTGCTCTTTTTGTTACTAGATTGACGATATTATTACTCCAGTTTTGGATAGTTGAATATCTACAATATGCACTATTTTTAACAAATATTTCTACTACAGCAGCATGTAGTGAATCTTTTGAATATTTAGGTGCTGTACAACCTTCTACATAATTTAGATGTCCTTCATCTTCAACTATGATCATTGTACGTTCAAATTGACCCATCTGTTCAGAGTTAATTCTAAAATATGATTGAAGTGGTTTATCTATTTTTACTCCTTTAGGAATATAGATAAATGATCCACCACTCCATACTGCAGTATTAAGTGCTGCATATTTATTATCAGTGTAAGGTACTGCCTTACCCCAGTATTCTTTTACAATTTCAGGATAAAGTCTAACAGCACTATCAGTATCACAGAATAATACTCCTTGAGCTTCAAGCTCCTTCATTTGATTATGATATACTACTTCACTTTCAAATTGAGTTGAAACACCTGATAAATATTTTTGTTCAGCTTCAGGGATACCTAACTTATCAAAAGTATCTTTGATTTCAGTAGGAACATCATTCCAATCCTTTTCAACTTTTTCACTTGATTTAATATAATAAGTATAATCATCAAAATTGATTCCAGATAGATCAGGGCCCCAACTTGGGTTTTGTAATTCTAGGAACTTATGATATGCTTTTAGTCTAATATCAAGCATCCAATCAGGCTCATTTTTAGCTTTAGAAATATTTCTAATAACCTCTTCATTTAAACCTTTTCCTGTATCATAGATATTCTTAGTATCAGTTGTGAATCCATACTTATATTCACCAACAATATCTTTTAAATCTTTTTCGCTCATACTAATCCTCCTCTATGCCCTTTTTAATAGCTTTCCAAGAAAGACCAGCACATTTAATTCTTGCAGGGAATTTAGATACACCTTGATAAACAATAGCATCCATTAATTCTTCATCATCTACTTCTTTACCAGTAAGTAAATCTAAGAATTCTTGAATTAATTCTTTTGCACGTTCTACAGTCTTACCCATAATAACATCAGTCATTACAGATGCACTAGACATACATATAGAGCATCCATGTCCATCTTGTTTAATATCTTTAATAATTCCATCTTCTATAACAAATTGAACAGTAATATCATCTCCACAGCTAGGGTTATTTAGATGAACTTTCTTATAGCTATCATTATCTAATAAACCTTTATTATGTGGGTACTTGTAATGTTCCATTATTACTTGTTTATATAAACTCTCTAAATCATCCATAATAACTCCTTTCTAGAAACTTTTGAAGAAGTCTCTTGCTTCAATCACACTACTTACAAATTTATCAACATCATTCTTATCATTATAAATATAGAATGAACATCTTATAGTTGAGAATTGTCCTAAGAATCTTGTAATTGGTTGAGCACAGTGGAAACCTGCTCTAATACATACATTATTCTTATCAAATATACTAGCAGCATCATGTGGATGCACACCATCAATATTAAATGTTATTAAGCTAGAATCTAAATTGTTATTGTAGACAGTTATACCATCTACAGATTTTAGCTTATCTAAGGCATATTTCTTTAATTCTAATTCGTGAGCTTTAATATTTTCTAAGCCAATTTCACTAATAAAATCTATAGCATCTTTTAAAGCTATTACTTCACTAATTAGAGGGGTACCTGTTTCAAATTTATATGGTGCATCTTTAAATGTCATTTCATATTCAAAGACATCTTGAGCCATATCTCCACCAAATTCTACTGGTGGCATTTTTTGAAGTAAATCATATTTACCATATAAAATACCTACACCTGATGGTCCAAACATTTTATGACCAGAAAATGAAAAGAAATCACAATCTAGATCTTTAACATCTACCTTCATATGAGGTGCACTTTGAGCACCATCTACAGTTACTACTGCCCCTACTTCATGAGCAAGCTTACATATTTCTTTAATTGGATTAGTATAACCAAGTACATTACTAACTTGATTTATAGCAACTACTTTAGTTTTATTTGTTAATACTTTTTTAAAGTTTTCGATAGTTACTTTACCATCTTCTGTTAGAGGAATGTATACTATCTTTGCTTTTTTTCTATTACAGACATTTAGCCATGGCATAAAGGAAGAATGATGTTCTTGAATAGTTGTAACTATTTCATCACCTTCATTTATAAAATCCATATAGCTATTTGCTACTAGATTTAATGATGCTGATGCACCTCTAGTAAATACTATTTCTTCTTCTTTAGCATTGATGAATTTAGCTACTGTTCTACGTGATTCTTCATATAGATCTGTTGCTTCATAACTTAATTGATATACACCTCTATTAACATTAACACAAATGTTATTATAGTAGTAATCAATCTTATCAATTACACATTTAGGTTTTAAACTTGATGCGGCACTATCTAAGTACACTAAGGATTTATTATTATCAAATATAGGGAAATATTTCTTATAATCTTTCATCTTGTAATTTTAAGATTTCTTCCTTTAAAGAATCACTTGATAAACTACTTAGTATAGGAGATAAAAATCCCTTTATAATAAGCATTTCTGCATCTTTCTTAGATATTCCTCTACTCATTAAATAATATAATCCTTCTTCATCAATTTTACCTATTGCGCATCCATGATTTGCTGATACATCAAATTCATCTATTAGTAAAACTGGCATCACTTTAATCTTTGAATCATTAGTTAAAACAATACCACGACTCTTTTGAACACAGTTGGAATTACTCATTCCTTTTTTAATTTTTCCTATAACATCTACATCTATTTTTGCTTTATTGCTTGTGATATAGTTTTCTATTACAGATTGAGTATTTTTAGCATTATGATATACTTCAATAACTTCTTTATCATTGTTATCCTTCATCATAATAATAGATTTAATATCTAGGTTAGATTCTTCATCATCTAAATATATTTTTAAATCTTTAGATCCACCATTAAAGTTAGCTAAAACCATATTTAGATTATTGCCTTTAGCTAATCTAATTTCTTTATTAGATTTAGTTGATAAATCAATTGAAACATATTTTATACTACTATTGTTTTCAAAATCTATTTTAATATTTCTATTATTTTTATTCTTTTCTATTAAACTAGCATTTATGTTCTCTTTAACTAAAATGTTTATATCTTCATTTTCTGGAATTAAATATTCTTTATTTTCATTAATAATTAAATCCATTATTTCTTTTCTACCTTATTAGCACATACACCTAAAATGTTAACATTTTTAGGTTCATATTCATCTTTAATACCTAATTCCTTCTTAACCCAGTCGTATCCTTCCTTGTCAATCTTTTCGATTAATTCAGGTCCTCCTGTTTTAACGATTTTTCCTTTAATTAAAATATGAACATAATCTGGTTTAATATAATCTAGTAATCTTTGGTAGTGAGTGATAAGTAAGCATCCAAAATTTTCATTAACCATTGAACTAACATTTTCTCCAACTATTTTTAAGGCATCAACATCTAGCCCTGAATCAATTTCATCTAAAATAGCAAAGCTTGGTTTAAGCATCTTCATTTGTAATATTTCGTTTTTCTTCTTTTCTCCACCAGAAAAACCCTCATTTAAATATCTATGAGGCACATCACTAGCCATGTTTAAATCTTTAATAGCTTTATCATATTCTTTTATGAATTTATATAGAGGCATATTTTCTTTATGCTTTATAGCTGCCCTAATAAAATCTGAATTTGTTACTCCTGGAATTTCAGAAGGATATTGCATTGCGATGAATAATCCTTTTCTTGCTCTTTCATCTACTTCTAGATTAGTAATATCCTCACCATCAAGTATAATATTACCGCTAGTTACAGTATATCTAGGATTACCCATAATAGCACTTGATAAAGTAGTCTTACCAGCACCATTAGGACCCATAATCGCATGAACTTCTCCTGTCTTTATTTCTAGGTTAATTCCTTTTAAGATTTCTAAACCTTCAATACCTGCATGAAGGTCATTAATTTTTAATGTTCTCATTGTTTCCACTCCACTTCGATTTATAATTATAAAATAATTATTATACATTTGCAAATAATATGATAATATTTTTTAAGTAAAATAAAAAATGGCTTTTTTCAGCCATTTTATTGTTGTGTAATGCAAAGAACTTTATCTAACATAAATAAAGTCATATCATCAATTGATTCAACTGCACCATGCTTTACCCAGTTCATACAAACTGAATAGAAAGCAGATATTTTTGCTAAATGTTCATATCTTATATAAGGTGTAGTATCTAAGCATCCAGAAGATATTACTTTATCCATTTCTTCCATTCTATTAAAGATGAATCTTAAATTATCTGATAGAACATTAGTGAAGTTTTGTCTCTTTTCATATATATTTGTTAATACTTTATGAACTTCACTATACCAAGCATCATAATTCTTTTCAATTAATAGTGGTTTAATTAATTCACTAAAACTAATTAGATAATCTTCAGCAATATAATCAATTACTTGATCAAAGCTTTCAAAATTTCTATAGAATGAAGCTCTAGCTACTCCTGCTTTATCTGTTAATTCAGATATTCTAATTTCTGATAAACTTTCTTTTCCTAATAAATCTAATACTGCTTCACATATTTTATTTTTAACAGTTGTCTTTTTCATATTTTAAGCCTCCTGTACCTTATTTTATACAAATTGTATCACATATATGAATCATTTTCAATTGTTTTTGTCTAAATCGTATTCAATCCCATATGTTTTTTCGTATAAATTTATTAATTCTTTCATAACTCTATTCATTAAATCTTCTTTTTGACTATTATTATCTAAATCTTTATTTCTATATATAGGTTTTAAAATATTTAATGTAAAATGATTTTTTTCATCAAAAGTTATAAATAGTGGTACTACTGGCTTATCATATTTAACTGCATAATGATATGCCCCAACTTTATGTGGTCTAGGTTTTTTATATAAAGGCCACATAGATCCTTCTGGATATATTAGAATTGAAGTATTATGTTCTAAATAATATTTAATAGCTTCATTGAATTTTTTCATTCCACCATAATTATCACTTAGAGGCATCATACCACCGCTACGCATCCAATTACCAAACCTTCCCTTTTGATTGTTAAATGGAGCAGCAACTATTCTAAGCTTCTTTTTTAATGATCTTCTAATAACTAAACAATCAAATATATCAACATGATTTGATACGAATATAGCGTTCTTTAAACCCTTTAAATTTTCCTTACCCTTTACTTTAATTCCATATTTATGTTTTAAGTGATAACTATAAGGTTTTATAACAAACAAATTATTAAAGAAATCGCCTAGTTTAGTCTTTATTCCTTTTCTAAGATAATTGTAATTTTCATCTACTGGATAACAATTACTTAAGTCAGGATCATTAATATGTGCATCAAATGTTTTATTTAATTCGCATTCTTTTATTTTTTCTTCAATAGTCATTTTATCCCTCGAATTTTACTCTATCAATTACTTCCCATTTATTAGATGTTAAGCCTAGATAAACCTTTAGAATAATTCTAATATATCCCATGTAGAATAATGGGTGTATGAATAGTAATAATATTTTTTCATACCAAGGTCTGTGAATTTTACCAACTAATAGAATAAATAATGTAAGCATAAAGAAACATCCATATATAATACCAAGTGAAATTAATCCTAATAAGAAACATTCCATCCATAAATAACTATCCATAAAGAATAGAATTCCTCCGATAATTAAGTTAAGTAAGAAATAAACTAGACACGCACCAATAAGTAAGAAGCATGGTGATAGCGCAGTAACAAAGTATCTATTCTTCTCTGAAGCGTTCTTTAATTTGTCATTATATATTTTTTTACTATTAATTACACCATCCATCCATCTAGTTCTTCTTTTATTAGTAACTCTTAAGGAAGTTGATTCTTCTAGATAAATAATTGCATGTTCATAATAGAATGTTGAATAATTCTTAATAGCTGCATCATTCATAAATTCTATATCTTCTGTTAGAGTCTTATTATAAGGCCATCCGCCTAATTCTTCAACTACATCCATTCTAATCATTATACCTGTACCAATAAGCATATTTGTTATACCTTTAGCACTCTTATATTTGTTACCTAAATCATCAATAATTGTCCAAATTAAGCCATTACAGCTACTCCATATAGAATTAGCTTTCTTACCTTTCATATAGAAGTTTTTAACTCTCTTTTTAACCTGAATTATTTGCTTACCTGATGCTAATGCATTGTTTAATTCTTCCATACATTTTTCATCCATATAGCAATCGGCATCAATAATGAAGGCACTATCATATTCTTTTTTCTTTAAAGCTTCTTTTAAAGCATAATCTAAGGCATCACTTTTCTTTGTTTGATTTGGACAAATTAAAGTAATTGCTCCTATTTCTTTTGCCATTTCAATAGTTGGATCATTAGAATCTTTTACTATAACAAATGTATCAAAGTTCTTATATGTTTGTTTTTTAATAGATTCAAATAAATTACCAATTACCATTGATTCATTTCTTGCTGGAACGATTATAGCTATTTTATTGTCTTTATTCTTTTCTATGTGTTTTTGTTTTTTAAATCCATAGAACCAAGCAACTAATCTTGGTACATAGTTTAATAAACAAAAAGTTATAAAAGCTAAAAATAGATAAAATCCGTATTTTATTAATTCACTTAGCATAATTTTTCCCCCATTACTGTTTCATATTCACTATATATATCATCATACATGTGTATCTTAAGCTTTTTATGAACATTTTCAACGTCCCATTGCTTAACATTTATCGTATGATAAAATGGTAAGAATCTAATTGATTTAGAGAAATGCTTTACCACTGTATTATCTTTAATGTTTCCCTGGTTATTATAAATTGAAGGAATCTTAAGATAAAATTGCTTTAATTTATTTAGAGCACTTTGATCTGGAAAAGCCATCTTCTTATTTTTAATTAATTCTCTAGACGCTTTAAATAGTTTTGTTTCTCTAATCTTATCTAAATTAAGAAGTAATACTCCTGAATTTATATAATTTAGATCAATAAACCATCTACCAAGTCTATCTACAACACCTGCAAATTCATAATCATTAACATCAATATCATAAAAACCTTTAATATCTTTATTAATCATAGTGTCTGTATCTAAATAGATTATTTTTGTAGGTAAATCTACTAAATCTGAAAATAATCTAAGTAAACAATATGGTGTATAAAAGTTATTAAGATTTTTAGAATCTCTCATTTCTTCAATGAAGATATCTGTTAAATCATATAATTTTACAAAGCTTTCTTTATTTTTCTTTTTCACAACTGAATCTAAAATATCAATCATTTCTTTACTAATGGGTTTAAAGTTATCAATAGTCATAGTTAAAATGTTAATATTAATAGGTTCATCTGTGTGTTTAACAATTGATAAAGTTGAAAGTAATATACCTTTAAACACTTTATCATTACCCGTATACATTAAACTAATCATTCTTTTCAACCCTTTTATAATATTTGTAGTATTCATATGTAGAGTTCTTACTTCTTTCAACCATACATTCATAGACTTGATTTCTAAGTTCTATTTCTTGTTCCTTGCCACGAAGGTTTTGATTTGGATAGAAAGGACCATCTACATAAACTGTGATCTTTGGTTTCTTTGAAAATTTTCTCTTTTGATAAGTTGTTGTAAAACAGAATGCTGGAACATTATATTTTATTGGATATTTAAATGCAGTTGATTTAAATGGTCTAATCTTTGTATAGTATGGCCAAATATGTGCTTCTGGAAATACTACAATTGGATGGTGATGATTTACTCTTCTTTCTATTGCCTTCATAAAGTTCTTTAATCCACCAACATTTGAAGGTACAGGAAGAGATCCACTCATCTTAACAAACCATTCAAATCCTTTAAATGATACAGCATCAGGATTTACAATAATAAAAGATTTTCTTGGGAATCCAATCAAGTTAGGGATGTATGCATCATCAGGCATCTGTGTATGATTTCCAAATAAGAAATATTTACCATGAGCCTTCCTAACTATTCTTTTATTTTTAATTCTTACTCTCTTGTGAAGACATGAAAAAAACGCTACTAAAGTCATGATGATTCTATATACGACGAATTCTAGAATCATGAAGAAAATATTATGACTAATGTAGTGATAATCATCTTCTATTTGTCTTTGTTTTTTGATATATGCAAAAGCAAAATCATCATTTAACTCATCTGAATAGAAATAAGTTTTCATTTCCCCTCACCCTCTTATATTTTATATAAAACTTCTAATAATGCAAGTAATTTTCACTATACTCCTAATTCTCTACAAGTAGATTTTTTTTCTACTTATAGTAGAATACTTGATTTAAAGCCATTTTTTTGCTATAATTTTGGGTATGAGAGATGTTAGACAAATAATCGCAGAAAACTTAATAGAGCTAAGAAAATTAAACAAACTAACACAGTTAGAGCTTGCAGAAAAACTCAATTATTCAGATAAAGCCATTTCAAAATGGGAAAGAGCAGAGTCTTTACCCGATGTAGAAATCCTTTGTCAAATTGCTGAACTATATGGTGTCTCTCTTGATTATCTAGTAACAAAAGACCACGAGGAAGCAACTTTAGAGTATAAGATTAGTAAAGAAAGGGCTAATGTAAATAAGACCATAATAACATGGCTATCTGTATTTTCAGCTGTCTTATTAGTTGTTTTATCTTACTTCTTAGTACTTACAATTACAAAGCATAATCTATGGATTCTATTCGTATGGATGGTTCCTCTATGTGCAACAATATATTTAATCTTTAACTGTATTTGGGGTAAGAGATTTATAAAATTTGTGACTTTATCAATATTAATGTGGTCACTAATCGCAAGCTTTGCTCTTCAATTTATGCAGTATAATATTTGGTTAATATTTATTCTTGGTGTACCTGGAGAAATTATCATCTTCTTAACATCTAGATTAGGCAAATTAAAAACTAATAGCCATAAGGCAATAGAAAAAGATTCGGAATAAGAATCTGTTTGATGATTTCGGACAATAAAATAAAAAGGCACATTAGATATTGAAATCTGATGTGTTTTTTTGTATTTATAAAAATGAAGGAGGAAAAGATATGAGAAAAACTATAAAGCATAAAACATATACCCAGGAAGAAAAGATTCAAATAGTATTACTTTATATTGATCGTCATATGGGACCAATTCAAATAGTTAGAGAGTATGATTTGGCTAATAAGGACGTATTATATAGATGGACAAAACAATATTTAGAAACAGGAACAATAGTCGAAAAGCGAGGTCATGGAACAAAACATGAATTTCCTAATAAAGGTAGACCGAAAAAATACCCAGAAAAGTCACTTGAAGAAATGACTAAAGAGGAATTGATTGAAAGATTGAGGATGTATGAAGATATAAAAAAATCCCTAGCCTGTCTGGACGAAAAGCAAAAGAAAAATATGAAGTAATATATTCACTTAAGGAGAAATATTCGGTGAATATGTTATGTAAATTATTCAAATGTTCTAAGAGTGGATACTACTCTTGGGCTCAGGCAGGCAGACCAATATTTAAAGCATTTGACTCTACAACAAACGAATTAATTATAAGAGAATATGATAAGCATCCAGAAAGAGGAATAAGGCCAATTAGAATGGCTATAAAAAGAAAATACGGCGTAATCTTGACAAATTACACCGTATACCGATACATGCGAATAAACAATTTATCCGCAATTTCACGTAGAAAGAGACATGGATATCCAAAGTTACCACACCACGATATTCCAAATCTTCTACATAGAAATTTTATCACAAATATGCCTAATAAGAAATGGTCAATTGATATAAGCTATATAATCGCAGTAGATGGACTGAAATACTTATGTGCAATAAAAGACATGTATGATAAATCAATAGTAGCATATAAAGTTTCATGCGCTATTGACTTAAAATTAGTTTTAGATACAGTTAATGAAGCTATACATATAATTCCAAATGACCAAAGAAAAGGATTAATTCTACATTCTGATCAAGGATGGCATTTTACAAATCCAACGTACATAGAATTACTAAAAACAAATAGTATTACTCAATCAATATCATATAAAGGATCAAGTGTAGACAACGTGCCAATAGAATCATTCTTTAGTTGTTTAAAAGCAGAATGCATATATTTGATTGAGGATTTACACAAAAATGAAATTGAAAAAGTAATAGATGATTTTATATATTATTACAATAATGAAAGATTACAAGAACAAACAAAAGAGCTAACGCCAATTGAATATAGGTCGTTAGCCCTTAAAGTGTCTTTTTAATTATTGTCCGTTTTATTCAAACAGTATCATAAACCGAATCTTTTTTTCATTAATCTTCAAATTGTGAATAATATAGATCTGCGTAGAATCCTTTTTTAGCTAATAATTCTTCATGTCTACCTTGTTCTACGATGTTACCTTTATCCATAACAAGTATTAAATCAGCATCTTTAATTGTTTGAAGTCTATGAGCAATAACAAAGCTTGTTCTTCCCTTTGTTAATTTATCCATAGCTTTTTGAATTAAGATTTCTGTACGAGTATCGATATTAGATGTTGCTTCATCAAGAATAATCATAGGAGCATTTTCAATCATTGCTCTACAAATAGTAAATAATTGTTTTTGTCCTTGTGAAATTGTTGTTGATTCATCTAATACTGTATCAAATCCTTTAGACATTGTTGAAATATAGTGATAGATATGAGCTTCAGTTGCTTTTTCAATTAATTCTTCATCACTTACTTCATCATCTCTAGCAAATGTTAAGTTATCTCTAACAGTACCTTCAAATAACCAAGTATCTTGAAGAACCATTGAGAATACTTTATGGATTTCTTCTCTTTTTACTGTTGAAACATCAATTCCATCAATATAAATCTTACCACTATTTATTTCATAGAATCTCATTAATAAATTGACAAGTGTAGTTTTTCCTGCGCCAGTAGGGCCTACTATCGCAATCTTACTTCCCGCCTTAATGTCTGCATTAAAATCATGAATAATTACTTTATCTGGATTATAACCAAATGTTACATGTTCAAATCTAATATCACCCTTGACATTATCTAATGTTAGAGTCTTATTAGTTTCATCTTCCATTTCTTTTTCATCTAATAATTCAAATATTCTTTCTGCGGCAGCACCAGCCATTAATAATTGGCCTGATACTTGTCCAATTCTAGAGAATTGGTTATTAAACATTCTTGAATAAATAACAAATGTTAGAATAACTGTTATATAAGCAGGAGCTTCTGCTGGTCCAAGGCCTACAGCAATCTTTCCACCTGTAAATAATACTAAGGCATATACTAGATTAGATACAAGAACCATTAGAGGCATCATAATACCACTAAAGAATTGGGCCTTCCATGTATCTTTATATAAAGCTTCATTTAAGACACCAAATTTTGCTTTTGTTCTTGCTTCTGCATTAAATGCTTTAACAACAGTTTGGCCAGAATACATTTCTTCAATATATCCATTAACAACACCAAGTTTAATTTGTTGACCCATGAAATATTTTCTACTAAATTTCATTAGAATCATTAGAATGATTAAACTTGCTGGAATAGATACGAAACATACTAATGTTAATCTCCAGTCTACGATAAACATAGCTACTGGTAAACCTACGATCATAAATAAACTTTGAATTAATGTAGTTCCTGATTGTTGGAAAGCTTGAGATAAGCTATCAACATCATTAGTAATTCTACTTAAAGTATCACCATAAGGATTACTATCAAAATAACTTAAAGGTAATTTATGTAATTTGTTGTTAATATCTTTTCTTATATTCATAGCCATCTTATCAGTTATCTTAACAACGAAGAATATTTCAGCAAGATATCCGAAAATTAAGCCTAATACATATAAGATTATAATTGTTATACCTAATGTAAAGATAGACATTGATAAAACATTTGTCTTGTAATTTGAGAATAAGCTTAAAGCTTGATTGAAATCAAATACAGGATATATTTTAAATTGATCTTTAGTTATTAATCCTTGAATATATAATGAGCCATCTTTCATTACTCTACTAGTTAATTCTGAAGTTAATCTAGGAGCTGCAATAGAAACTAATACACTAACTAATATACAGATAAGAGCAAATATGAAATAAGCTTTGAATGGTTTTAAAACATGAAAGATATTTTTTAAGGCTTGTTTGCTACTTTTAGGAGCTTCTCCATTACCGTTTCTAGGCATTTTCAATCTCCTCCTTTGATAATTGTGATAAAGCTATTTCCTTATATACTTCACAATTATTTAATAGTTCTTTATGTTTTCCCATTCCAACAATCTTTCCTTCATCTATTACGATGATTTTATCTGCATCCATAATAGTACCAATTCTTTGAGCTACTATTAAGCATGTTGCATCCTTCATTTCTTGTTTTAAAGCTTTTCTTAGTTTCTTATCTGTTTTAAAATCTAAAGCACTAAATGTATCATCAAATACATATATTTCAGATTCTTTTGATAGTGCTCTAGCAATTGCTAATCTTTGTTTTTGACCACCACTAACGTTTTGTCCACCTTGACTAATTTTATAGTCATATTGTTCATCTTTAGCTTCAATAAAGTCGCTAGCTTGTGCTATTTTTGCACTTTTCTTAATTTTTTCTTCACTAACATCTTTTCCAGCAAAATCAATGTTTTCTTTAATAGAACCACTAAATAAAACACCCTTTTGTGGAATGAATCCAATTCTATCTCTAAGTTCATGTTGACTAAAGTCTTTTACATCTACTCCATCAACTAAAACTCTACCTTTATTAACATCATAGAATCTTGGAATTAAATTAACTATTGTTGATTTACCGCTACCTGTAGAGCCTATGAAGGCTACAGTTTCACCTTTATTTGCTGTAAATGAAATATCAGTTAATACATAATCAGATCCATCAGGATACATAAAACTTACATTATCAAATTCAACAGTACCTAATCTATCAGGATTAATTACTTCATCTTTATCAACAATCTTAGTCTTTGTATCTAATACTTCATTAATACGTCTAGCACTTACAGCGCCTCTAGGAATTAAAATAAATACTACTGTTAGGAACATAAATGACATAACTATATGCATTGTATATGCGAAGAATTCAGATAATTTAGCTGCATCTGTAAACTTCATGTCTTTTATTAAGAGTGCTGCTACTAACATAATAACAACTATTAATCCATTCATTAATATAGTTAAAAGTGGATTAACTAAACCCATTGTATAATCGATGGCTTTCATATTATTATAGTTTTTATCATTAACTTTGTTATACTTTTCTTTTTCATATTCTTCAGCATTATATGCTCTAATAACTCTAATACCTGTTAATTCTTCTCTACCCATCTTATTGAAGTTATCTGTACACTTTTGCAAAACAGCAAATCTAGGAATAACTATAGCAAATATGATAATGATAGTTGCTATTAACACTAATACACCTATACCAATTACACCACTAATTGTTGGACTAATTCTTACAACCTTGACAATCGCAGTAATGGCCATAGCTGGACATTTTATTAAGAATTTCAAAGCCATAATAACTGTCATTTGAACTTGGTTAATATCATTAGTACTTCTAGTGATTAAGCTTCCTGTAGAGAACTTTTCAATTTCTTCCATTGAGAAGTCTTGAACCTTATCAAATACTTTCTTTCTCATATCACGTGCCATACCAGCACCTGCTTTAGCACTAAAGAAAGCAGATAGAACAGCACTAACACAAGCACCTAGAGAAATTGCTATCATGATAGGAACTAATATATTCATTGATAGTACAGCATTTCCTGCTGGATCAGTTTCATACCCCATTACTGAATACATTACTTGTGATATATATTCTGGTAGTTTAAGTTCAAACTGAGCTTCAACTACAACAAATATTATTGTAAGCAAAACATAAAACCAGTATGGTTTAAGATATTTTAAAAACTTAAACATTTATTTCATCCTCCATTTCCACAATTCTGTTCAATATTCTAATAAGTTCTTCTTTGTCACTACCTAAGTAATCAAACAAGTTATTGATTTTATTATCAATCATTTGTTTATTATCAGCTAAAAGAAGGTTAGCTTTTGGCGTTAAATGATAATACTTCTTTCTTTTATCTTTTTCATCTACTATCTTAATTAAATATTCATCATTGATTAAACTATCTAATTTATGCATAACCGCAGGAATAGTTACATGATATTTATCAGCAATAACACTTGCGGTTATATTCTCATGATATTTAATCTCTAAAAGAAGGAATATTTCAATAGAACAAGGTAAATTTATTTTATGATTTGCCGCTCTAACTAAATCTAGGAATTCTTTAACTTCATTTTTTTCTTCCATTAAATCACCACCCATATTAGTATACTAAATAAACTTTACTAAGTAAAGTATTTTTAAACGTTTTCATGCTGAAAAAAGGAACTAATTAATAGTTCCCTTTTCCTTTTTAAAATGTCTCGAAACACATGTAGCAATGAGTATAAGACCTAAGATCACGTGATAATCCTCTACTCACTTACAAAATTGATTGTGGCTTTACCGGCACTAATTTTCCCGTCTAAATTCTTTGAGCCACTTGCATTATTTCCTATGTTACATGAACCAGCTGACTTTTTAATAGTTGTTTTATAATCTTCTAATTCTCCAACAATATCCATAACTAAGTCACCTGCGCTAATTTTAAATGTAATTTTATCTGATTCTACTTTACATTTAATATCACCAGCACTAATGCCTGTATATACTTCATCTGCTGTTAAATAATCACAAACTAAATCTCCGGCACTAACTTTTAATTCTGCCTTTTTAGCTACTGTTGTATTACCATTTATTTTTAATTCTCCAGCACTAATTTTAAATTTAGCATCATTATTTACTGTTAAATCTCCTTTAGATTTAAATTCTCCAGCACTTACATCTATAGTTAAACTATTAAATGTAAATCCTTCATCAAGATTCATTTTTCCTGCATTTAATTCTAAATACATATCATAATCTTTATCTGCTAGATATAGATCTACACTTGTAGAATTTGCTCCAAAGAAAGGCATAAACCAATATTGCCATTTTCTCTTTAGTTTTACTTCTCCACTATCAATTTTAACTTCATATGTTTCTAATACTTTATAATCAACATATGACTTAGTTTCTGTTGTATGATGAACGTTAAAAGTTCCAGCATCACATTCTACTTCTAACTTTTGAGTATCTTCGATAACAATATGTGATTTTTCTACATATTTATCTAATTTCTTTAAATCTTCTCTTGCGAAATATGCGCTTACTCCAGTGATTCCAAGGCCAACTGCAGAGAATATTATTCCAAATATTAAAGCACCATTCTTCATATTATTCACCCGCTAAACCCTTTCTAACGTTATTAGTCCAAGTTCTTTTTCCTTTGAAAACGAATCTTACTAATACTCTTGCAAAATGGATAGCAACTAATGCTGCACCAAAGACGAACATTCCAACTCCAAATTGTACGCCGGCTAATCCGATGCTAGTAGTAAGAACGATTGCTGAAGAAATCATTAAACCTATTGAAGCAACTAATGCTGCTATAGAAATTATTAATACTGAAATGGCAGCTATACAAATAAATACACTAGCTATAACCCATAATACATAAACGAATCTCTTTCCTCCGTTTATTCTCTTTGGTTCATTATTTTCTTTGCTTTCAGTTTTTACTTGAGCAACAGCTTTAGGTTCATCAGCTGTAATTTCTTCAGCTCTAACCTCTTCTCTTAAGCTTGCTCTTTCGTTTTCTATATTTTTACAAATATCATCTAAACTTCCAAGTGATTCAACTGCTTCACTTTCAGTCATTCCGCTATCCATCTTATCAGATATTAATTCATAGTAATAAGAAATTATTTCACTATGATCAGGATATTTCTTAATTCTTCTTTCTAATTCATTCATAAACTCATTCTTAGTCATTAGTTAATTCCTCCTTTGTTAGAAATGAAGTTTAACACTTTCTCCATTTCTTCCCATTCAATCATAAATTCTTTTATTCTTTTACGTCCTGCGTTTGTAATTTGATAATACTTTCTAAGTCTTCCGTTAAAATCTTTTGAGTATGTTGTCAAGCATTCCTGACCTTCAAGTCGTTTTAATACTGGATATAATGTCGATTCGCTTAATGGTATTACATTATTTAAATCAGATATTATTTTATACCCATAACTTGCTTCATCTTGTAGGGCTGCAAGAACACATACGTCAATTAATCCTCTTTTTAATTGTACGTTCATACTAATACCTCCACACCTATAATATTACGCCTCGCATAGTATTATGTCAAGCATAATATTTAAATTTTTTTAATTTTTTTTTAATTTTTGTCGGAAAAATGCCCTTTTTTTACGTATATATAAGTATGGAGGGGTAAAAAAATGAACGAATTAACATGCTTAAAAATATATTTTTACCTAGAAAATGATGTGATTGAATTCCTATATGACATAAATGATGATAAGGTTTGGATAGATAAAAAGAATCTTTTAATGCTATCAAAAATGAATAATATAGTCCTATCAAGGTCGATTAGTAAGATTACAAATGATGATTTAATAGATCCTAAAATAAATACTAAATTATATAAAAAAACAAATTATAAGCCTTCCTATTTATATGATAATAAGGTAATAAAGAATATTATCAATAACGATTCTTTATATGAAGATATTATTAAATGCCAAAAAAATAGCATATCTATATATAAGAAAAAGATATTAGGTAAGATTTATCTAAAAGATGGTTTATTATATTTAAACGACTTATTAGTTAATGAAAAAAATATCTTCTTTTCTAAAGATGATATAATTAAGTTTCTTAGTTTGGATAAAAACACATATTTAGAAGACGATTCATATTCTTTAGAAGAATTATTTGATATAGCTTTTAAAACAGAAACTAAAAAAGCAAGAGAATTTAGGAACTGGGCATATAATATATTATCTAAATGTTTAATAGATGGATATTATATAAATAATGAAAAGTGTTTTAATAATAAAAAGAAAATAATATCCATCACAAACATTGCAGATAATTTAATAAATAAAGATTATTTAAATGATGAAGAAAAATATCTATATTATAAATCAGTTATTAAATATAATGATGATTTATATGATTCATCAATCTTTATAAATGATTTAATACATCATGCAAAAGAAAAAATAATCATTATAAGTAAGTACTTAAATGATAAAATATTTAAACTATTAGATAATATAAATGTTAAGATAATTATATATACATCTAAAGCATCTTTAATAACAAAAATAGGTATGATGCAATTTAAGAAAAGAAATGATTTAACATATTTAGATAATTATAATAATGATAAAACATATATTATTATAGATAATACAATATATTATTTTGATGTTAATCTAACTAATATATTTAAAGAGAATTCTATATGTAAATTGATAAATATGAAGTATCAAGAATTCCTTGAATCGATAATATAAAAAGGGCTATAATTAGCCCTTTTATTGTTCTTTTATGTAATTTGGATTGTTAAATATATATTCTAAATTTGGATCATTATCATCATATAAATCATTATATTCATTACTCTTACAGAATTCAGGTAATACTTCTTCAAATTGATATTCAACACGTTTTGCTAAAAACATTTTTTCTGAATAAGGTACTAGTTCAAAGTTTTGATCATCAAATATAACGAAACACTTACCATTTGATTGAACACTATCATAAGCTATACCATCTATTCCAATTGCTTTTATTAAATCAGATATAAATCTAGTAAATTTATAATGATATCTATTTTCATCTCCAACAGGAGTAATTAAGAAATCTTTTAATGTTTTATTATTATCTAGATTTAATAATCTTAAGTTCTTCTTTTGCCTAAATTCAGCAATACTACAAATAGATCCAATTTTAAGTCTAAGTTCCGCAATACATGTTTTCTCATCACTTGACATATAAAGATAAGAAAAACCATCTCTATTAAAACGCGCAGCTTCACTTAAATGACATGGAGGGTTTTTGATATCTTTTCCAAAGAATGGATATCTAAATCTAACTAAACCATTATTTCCTTCTTTTTCATAACTCTTATAGCCAAGTCTTCCTCTATAAAGAATTTGTCCTTTTTTAAATACTGTAGTGTAGCTTAGTAATTCTTGTTTAGTTGTTTTGATATATTCTTCAAGCAACATATCAGGATTTCTACTCTTAACATCAATCTTTAGTTTTATCAACCATAAATCATCTATCATAGTATCATCTCCTTACTTTTATTATAGAATAAAAAGACTTTTTTTAAAAGAAAAAGACTATCGAAAAGATAGTCTATTTTTTCAATATTTCTTTTGTGACGATTTCATCTATTACTTCGCCAACTTCTAAACCATAATTAGCTAAATCGATATCTAAGTCATTACTTATTACTAAATACTTAGTTCTATTTAAAATGTCATTAATGATTTCTTCATAATCAAATCTCTTTTCGTATTCTTCGCATTTACTCATTAATGGCTTAATTACAGGATTTTTCGGTACATATACAGTACAACAATCTTCAAAAGGCTTAATAGAAATATTGAAGCAATCAATCATTCTAGAAATCTTAATGATATCATTCTTATCATATGTAACAAGTGGCCTTAAAACTGGAATATTTGTTACACTGTTAATAACAAACATACTATCTAATGTTTGACTAGCTACTTGCCCAACTGATTCACCGTTTATTAAGCATAATATTTCTTTCATATTAGCCAATCTACTAGCAATTCTATACATCATTCTTCTCATAATAGTTATATTATAAGATTCATCAACATAATCAAGTAATGCTTGATGCATCTTCATAAAAGGAACCATATATACTTTTATTTTATTGTTTGGAGCGTATACAGAAAGCTTCATTGTTAGATCTATTACCTTTTGAGCTGATTCTATTGATGTTAGTGGAGTAGATTCAAAATGAATTACTTCTATTTCAATACCTTGTTTCATGGCAAGGTAACCTGCAACTGGTGAATCGATACCACCACTCATCATTAATAATCCTTTACCAGCTACACCAACAGGGAAGCCACCCATAGCTTTTATCTCTTCAGTGTATAAAAATGTTCCTTCTTCTCTAATTTCTATTGTTAAAGTAACATCTGGATTATGAACATCAACTGTTAAATTATCAGTATTCTTTAAAACATATGCGCTTGTAATCTTTGGTACTTCTAATGAAGTATATGGAAATTTCTTATCAGCTCTTTTACATTCAATCTTAAAAGTAACTGACTTTGTAATTGTTTCTTTAACCAAAGATAATGCTAAATTGTTAATAGCTTCAATATTAGAATCGCATCTACATACTAGACTATAACTAGATAAACCAGATACTAAATCTAATCTCTTTAATACTTCTTTATAATCTATTCCATTTAGATGAACATATATTCTACTATGAGTACAATCTATTTTTACATCTAAGTCTTTTAATTTATTTTTTGTTAGATTTTGAACCTTAGTTAAAAACATTTTTTGGTTTCTGCCTTTTAATGTTAAATCACCATATCTAACTAATATTCTATCATAAATCATTTATAACACCTCACATATAAAAAGGCTTCATTAAGCCTTTATTTAACCATTAAAATAATTGCAGTAAAAATACATATGAATAAAATAAAAAATATAATACAACTCTTGATAATTATTCTTCTTGTATAAATATCATGATCATTACTGGCTTCTTTTAATTTATTAAAATTCTTAATATTAGAACCACATTCTGAACAGATTTCTTCATCAGTTGATTCCATACCACAATAAGGACAAATCATATGTATTCCTCCATTTCATATATATTATACTAAATATAACTATTTATTCAAGTTATATTAATATTTATCTCCCTTTTCTTTATTGCAACGTCTACATAATGTTTGCAAATTATCATAAGTAGATTTGCCACCTTTTGCAATTGGTTTTATATGATCTATTTCCAAATCATAGAAACGACCACTTCTACCACAGTTACAGCATCTGTACCCATCTCTTTGATAAATAGAGAATCTCATCTTATTTGATACTCTTCCCCTTTCTACTCGGCAAATCGCATCCCATATTTCTCTATCTCTATAATAGGCACCGCTTTTATCTTCTAATCTTTTAATTAAGGACAATATTTCATTGGATTCAAAGTATTCACTTTTTTCTTTATATACTCTTCCATTAATGTTTGAAAGATACAAACGAATTAATATGCGAAGCTTGGTATAAGGAGCAAGAACATTCATATTTACTATCTTAAGTTCCAATTTTTTTAGATATTTAAGATTCATCTTATCAGTTGATTTCGTAAAAGTTCCAAAACAAGCATTTGATTCTATTTCTGCAACATATTTTTCATAATTTTTTTTATTCTCTTCCATGTTTTTTATCTCTTGTTTAACGCTATCCTTTTTAAATTGTAGCTGATAAATAAGATAATCTTCACATGATATATTTGTATAAAAGTTTTCATTATCATAAGTATGTGCTTCATCAAAATTCTTGTATGGATAAAAATGATACTTTTCATTTATGCGTATTAAATTATCTAATGTTACACTATATGCTACTATGAAATCACAATATTTATTCTTTCTTGCTTTTAAAACAATAAATAATGTAATAGCAATTACAATAAGAATTAATAAAATTATAACTGCAACCAACATAAGAATCACTCCTGTTTTCATTTAAATTATAGCATATTTTTATTATTAAATAAAAACACTCTAACTTTTTTAGTTAAAGTGTTTTTGTTCTATATTTTTTCTAATTCATCTACAATGTCTTTTGCGAACTTATAGATATATTCTTTTGAATCTTTTCCATGTTCTGCGATTATATTTTCAATTGCTGAACCAATTATAGCTCCATCAGAAACGCTTGCCATTTTTCTTGCTTGTTCTTTATCTTTAATACCAAATCCTACAAATACAGGTATATCAGTGAATTCTTTAATTTTCTTAGCATTTCCTTCAACATCTGAAGTAATGCTTTCTCTAACACCTGTAACACCTAGGCTTGAAACTAGATATACAAAGCCTTCAGCTTCTCTTGCGATTTTTTCTATTCTATCTAGTGATGTAGGAGCAATCAATGAAATAACTGCTACATCATATTTAGAAGCTACATCACTAACTTCATGTTTTTCTTCAAAGCTTAAATCAGCTAGAATGATACCTGATATTTTAACTTCTTGGCACTTCTTAAAGAATTTATCATATCCATAAACAAATACTGGATTTAAATAAGTCATAAATACTAGAGGATAATCTGGATATTCTTTTCTAATATCTTTAATCATATCAAAGATTTTATCTGTTGTAGCACCTGCTTTTAGTGCTCTTTCATCAGCTTCCATAATAGTTTTACCTTCAGCGATTGGATCACTAAAAGGAATACCTATTTCAATAATTGTAGATCCTGCTTCTATTAAAGTTTTAATAAAAGTTTTAGTTGATTCTAAGTCTGGATCACCTGCAGTAATGAATGGAACGAATGCTTTTTTTCTTGTTAAATATTTATTAAAATTAATCATTTAAATCAACTCCCATATATCTAGCAATAGCTGCTACATCCTTATCTCCTCTACCACTAATAGTTACAACCATTATTTTATCCTTAGGTAATTGTTTAGCATATTTCATCGCATATGCTACAGCATGTGCTGATTCAATTGCTGGAATAATTCCTTCAACTCTTGATAAGTATTGGAAGGCAGAAACGGCTTCATCATCAGTAATTCCTACATATTTAGCACGTTTAGTTTCAAATAAATAAGCATGTTCAGGACCTACTCCTGGATAATCTAAGCCAGCTGAAATAGAATATACTGGAGCAATTTGTCCGTATTCATTTTGGCAGAAATAAGATTTCATTCCATGGAATACTCCAACAGTTCCTGTATTACATGTTGCAGCTGTATAAGGTGTATCAATTCCTTTACCTGCTGCTTCACATCCTATTAATTCTACTTCTTTATCATTAATGAATTCATAGAATGTACCCATAGCATTAGATCCACCACCAACACATGCAATTACAACATCAGGATTTCTTCCTTCAAGTTCATGCATTTGTTCCTTTATTTCTTTTCCAATAATCTTTTGAAAATCTCTAACGATTGTTGGATACGGATGTGGTCCCATAACTGAACCTAATACATATAAAGTATCATCCATTCTTGTTGCCCATTCTTTCATAGCTTCATTTACTGCATCCTTTAATGTTCTAGTGCCTGTCATTACTTTATGAACCTTGGCTCCAAGTAATTCCATTCTAAATACATTAAGGGCTTGACGCTTAGTATCTTCTTCACCCATAAATATTTCACATTCAAGTCCCATTAGAGCAGCACCTGTTGCTGTTGCTACACCATGTTGTCCTGCACCAGTTTCAGCTATAACACGTTTTTTACCCATCTTCTTTGCTAATAATATTTGACCTAATACATTATTAATTTTATGGCTTCCCGTATGATTTAAATCTTCTCTTTTTAAATAAATCTTACATCCACCTAAATCCTTAGTCATCTTTTCAGCATAATATAATAGAGATGGTCTATTTGCATATTCATTTAATAATTTAGTAAGTTCTGCTTGAAATTCAGGATCATTGCTGTATTTGTTGTAAGCTTCTTCAAGCTCATTAACAGCATTCATTAATGTTTCAGGAACATATTGTCCACCAAACTCTCCAAATCTACCTTTCATTCTCTCACCTTCCTAATAATTTCTTTTATCTTCTTTTCATCTTTAAAACCATCTGTTTCAACAGATGAAGATACGTCTATTGCATATGGATTTAATTTTAAAGCGTTATCGATATTTTCTATACTTATTCCTCCTGCAAGAAAGAATAATTTATCATTTTGAATATCTTTTTCATTAAAAGCTTTTCCTTTGCCAGGATCAGCATTATCAAATAATGCATAGTTAGCATATTTATAATTACTATATGCTTTTATAATTGGTAATTTTGTATGCTTTTTTAATTCTAAAATATAGTTATCATCTTCATCTCCATGAAGTTGAATCATATCTATGGCTTTAGAATTAGCAATTTCAATTACTTCTTTAATATCATTATTTCTAAACACGCCAACTGCTATTATATCATTATCTAATTTGTTTTTGAATAATAAAGCATCTTGTAAAGATATTTTTCTTACTCTATCCTTAACAAATATAAAACCAATGTAATCTGGTTTATATTTATTAACAATTAAAATATCTTCCATTCTTCTAATTCCACATATTTTTATTTTAGTCATTTTTAAGTTTCCTAACCCCATCTAATATGTTATTGCTTCTCATTAATGTTTCACCAATTAGTACAGCATTTACATCATTTTCTTCTAATAGTTTTATATCACTTCTAGTTTTAATTCCTGATTCAGAAACAAATAATATATCTTTTGGAGCTTTATTTCTTAAGTTAATGGAATTATTCATATCAATAGTGAAATCTTTAAGATTTCTATTGTTTACTCCAACGACTTTTGCACCACAAGATATGGCTATTTCTAGCTCTTTTTCATCATGTGCTTCTACTAGACATCCAAGTCCAATTGAATGAGCTATATCTATATATTTCTTTAATATTTCTTTATCTAGGATAGCTACAATTAATAATATAGCATCAGCGCCAATCGCTTTAGCTTCATATATTTGATATTCATATAGAACAAAGTCTTTTCTTAATACAGGAATATTAACATTCATTTTAACATTTGTTAAATATTCATCATTTCCTAAGAAAAAGTATGGTTCTGTTAAACAAGATATAACATCAGCACACTTGTTATATTCTTTTGCGATTTCTAGATAATTAAAATCTTCTTTAATAATTCCTTTAGAAGGACTAGCTTTTTTTAATTCGCATATAAAAGAAATACCCTTCTTTTCAATAGCATCATAGAAAAAGTTAGGATTCAATATTGCTCTTTTAGATGCTAATTTTTTAATATCTTCTAATTTATCTAATTTATTGCTATATCTTTCTTTAGTTTTTTCAACTATTTTATCTAAAATCATAAAGAAACACTCGCATTTCTGTATTCTTCATATTTTTTAAATGCTCTACCACTATCAATAGTGTCTCTAGCTACTACAAATGCTTCTTCTAAAGTAAGGTCTTCATTCATTAAATAAATAGCTATACCAGCATTGATAATAACAACATCCTTCTTAGGACCATTAATTGAACCATTTAAAATACCTAAAGCAATTTCTTTATTTTCTTCTTTTGTTCCACCTACTAAATCTCTTGCTTTACATAAAGAGAATCCATATGAGTGTGGATCAAAGGTAAACTTGACGATTGTGCCATTTTTTAGAATAGTCATTTTTGTTGTTGTAGTAAGTGTTACTTCATCTAATCCATCATCACCATATACGACAACACCTTTTTTTACTCCCATTTCCTTTAATACATTTGCCATTACATCTAGTAATGATTCATCATATACACCTAAAACAATATTATCTACTTTTGCAGGATTTGTTAGAGGTCCTAAGATATTAAAAATTGTTCTAACACCCAAACCTTTTCTAATAGGTGCAACGTTTTTCATAGACTTATGATATACTTGTGCAAATAAGAAACAAATATTATCTTCAAATAAAATACGTTCAGCTTGTTCTTTTGATGTGTTAATATTAATTCCTAACTCTTCAAAACAATCTGCAGCACCACAAAGTGATGATACGCTTCTATTTCCATGCTTAGCAACTTTAATACCTGCAGCTGCTATAACAAAACTTGAAATTGTTGAAATGTTAAATGTATGTGCATTATCTCCACCTGTACCTACAATATCAACTGCATCACTACTTTTATCAAGTGTAGTCGCATTATCTCTCATTGCTGTTGCACATGCACTTATTTCAGTTACTGTTTCACCTTTCATTCTTAAGGCAGTTAGAATAGCTGCTACATAAGCTTGTTCTAATTCACCTTTCATAATTAAATCCATTGTTTCATATGCTTCATCATATGTTAAATCTTTCTTATCCATTAATTTTTCTAATACTTGTTTTTTATCCATTTTATTTTACCTCCAAAAAATTTTTTAAAATTATCATACCTTTATTTGTCATTATTGATTCAGGGTGAAATTGAACACCATATATTTTTCTTGTTTTATGTTCAACACCCATAATTAATCCATCATTAGATGTTGCTGTTACAATTAATTCATCTGTTATACTTTCAGCAACTAATGAATGATATCTTGCTGCTTCTATTTTTTCATCTAAACCTTTAAATAATGTTGTTTTATTATCTATATTAATTAAATCTTTTTTTCCATGCATTATAATTGGTGCATGTATTATCTTTGAACCAAATACTTCACATATTGCTTGATGCCCTAAACATACTCCTAATATTGGTTTATCTATATATCTTATTACATCCTCAATAATCCCTGCATCCTTAGGTTTTCCTGGCCCTGGGGAGATTATTATATGGCTAGGATTTAAAGCTTTTATTTCTTCAATTTTTAGTTCATCATTTCTTATTACTTTTATATCTGAATTTAGAGTTCCTAAATATTGATATAAATTATAAGAGAATGAATCATAATTATCTATTAATAAAATCATTCTAATTCCCCCTCCGATAATTTTAGTGCTGTAAGGATGGCTTTTGCTTTATTTTCTGTTTCAGCATATTCATTTTCTGCAACACTATCTAAAACAATTCCTCCACCTGCTTGTACATATACTAAATCATTCTTTTTTATTGCACATCTAATACATATACACATATCTAAGTTATCATTAAAATCGATATAACCGATTGCACCACCATATATACCTCGTCTAACTGGTTCAAGCTCATCTATTATTTCTGCTGCTCTTATTTTTGGTGCACCAGATAATGTTCCTGCCGGAAGGATGGCTTTTAAAGCATCAATAGCATCTTTATCATCTCTAATTGTTCCATTAACTGTTGAAGTAATATGCATTACATGTGAGAACTTTAATACATATTGATAATTAATTACTTCAACAGAGTTAAATTTAGAAATTTTACCAATGTCATTTCTTCCTAAATCAACTAGCATATTATGTTCTGCAAGTTCTTTTTCATCCGCTAATAATTCTTTTTCAATTTCTAAATCTTCTTTTTCATTCTTTCCTCTAGGACGAGTTCCTGCAATAGGGAATGTTTGAAGTAAGTTCCCTTCCTTTTTGACTAATGTTTCAGGACTGGCTCCTGCAATTTCTAATTCATTAGTATCTAAATAAATCATATAAGGACTTGGGTTTAAACCTCTAAGAACTCTATATGTATTAAATAATGATCCAATCATTTTCCCTTTGAATCTTCTTGAATAAACACATTGAAATATATCCCCTTCTGTTATATAGTGTTTAATCTTTTCTATCTTCTTTTTATATTCATTAAATGTATCATTGCTTCTAATAGGTTCAATTATTCTATTGTTTCCAATATTAGGATTTAAATCAGCTTTAATTAAATCAATATAGAAACTTAAATTCTTTTCAGCTTTTTTATATTGATTATCTAAATCATTTAATTTTATGTTTTCAATAATAATTATTTTTTGTCTAATATTGTCAAAAGCAATTATCTTATCAAATAACATAAAATGATAATCGTTAAAATTAGCTTCATCATATGAACTAAAATGAAGGGATGATTCAGCATATTGAAGTGTATCATATGAAGCATATCCAACTAAACCGCCTGTAAATGATGGTAGATTATCTAATTTGGGTGATTTATATTCTTTAATAACCTTTCTTATTTCATTCATAGGATCAGTTGAATAAAATGTATTAGATAATCCTTCATCTGTTGTGATAGTTATTTCTTTATTCTTACATTTTATTTCACATCTAGGATCAAACCCTAAGAATGAATATCTACCCCATATTTCTTGAGATACTGATTCAAGTAAGAATACTTTTTTAGATTTTGCTTTTAAGTTCTTAAGCACTTGAATTGGTGTTTTAACATCTGAATATATTTCCTTATATACTGGTATAATATTAAATCCTGTTAAATCCATGCTTCTTATTTCTTCTAATGTTGGTTTCATATTAATTCCTCCTTATAAACAAAAAACTCGTCCTAAATAAATAGGACGAGTATAATTCCCGCGGTACCACCTAAATTCTACATAAAAATGTAGCTCTTTTTCAGTCTGCTATCACAAACCTATCTACTAACGTAAGAATAACGTAATTACTACTAGATTATCGTTCGTAATTCCCTCAACGGCCCATTTGTCAATCCTCATACTGTAAGGCTTCCACCATCCCTTACTCTCTATAAGCGATAAATTGTTTAACTTCCGTATCAACGGTTTAAATATTAAATACAGCATTATTATAATATGACTTTTTTTTAGTGTCAATATTATTTTTTTGTTTATCGTTAAAATGGAACAATCATTAATAAAAATGTCTATTTTCGCTTAATATAGCCATTATTTTATATAAGAAAAAACCTATTCTAAAAAGAATAGGCTTTTAAAAATATCCAAGATACGGTTATTGATAATTTAGTGTAGAATAGACTCCTAATGTAACTTTAATTTTCATATTTGGCATAATGGAATCATTATTTTATTTTAAATTATTTATCATTAACTTGCACATCTTATTAGAGAATTCTACTGGATTTTCTACAGGGAATCCCTCCATTAATAATGCTTGATTATATAATAAATCAGCATAATCAGTTAATTCATTATTATCGTATGCTTTCTTTAAAGCATTAAATAAATCATGATTTGGATTGATTTCTAGGACTTTAACAGCTTTAGCATCACTTCCATTAGGCATAGCATTTAAAACCTTTTGCATTTCAAATGATAAGCCTTCTTTGCTTGTTAAGCATACTGGAGAATCAACTAATCTTTGTGATAATACTACATCATCAACTTTACCAGTTAATTCTTTCTTTAAAGCTTCTAGGAAGTCTTTATTGTCTTCTTGTTTTTGCTTTAATTCTTCTTTTTCACTATCATCTAGGATATCTAGATCTCCTTGATTAATGTTCTTTAATTCATAATCTTCATATTTTCCTAGAACAGACATTGTGAATTCATCTACTCCATCAGTTAGAATTAGACAATCATAATTCTTTTTCTTTAATAAATCTAATTGAGGCATTGATAATACTGCTTCTTTATTAGATCCTGATGCATAATAGATGTATTTTTGACCATCCTTCATATGGTTAACATATTCTTTTAATGTAACCATCTTTTCTTCATTAATAGTGTTATAGATTAATAAATCTTTTAGATCGTCTTTCTTTTCACCATAGTTGTCATAAATACCATATTTGATATATACACCATATGATTTAAAGAATTCTAGATATTTATCAAAATCATTTTTAAGTGTTTTTGATAATTCTGAGATAATCTTCTTTTCAATATTCTTACTAATATTAGTTAATTGTTTATTTTGTTGTAGGATTTCTCTACTGATATTTAAGCTTAAATCTGCAGAATCAACTAAACCTTTAGTGAATTTTAGATAATCAGGAATTAATTCCTTACACTTATCCATGATAAATACACCCTTAGTATATAGTTGTAATCCTTTTTCATATTGTTCAGAATATAGATCATAAGGAACTCTCTTAGGAATAAATAATAAAGCATTATATGTTAAATTACCTTCAACATTTATATGCATAGAGAATAATGGATCCTCATAATCGTTAAATTTTTGTTTATAGAAATTATTTAAATCTTCTTCAGATACTTCCGCTTTATTTTTCTTCCAAATAGGAATCATTGAGTTTAAAGTAGTATCTTCTAATGTTTCAACAGATTCTTTAAATTTACCTTCTTCATCATATGTAGGATTCATTCTCTTACACATCATTTTAATAGGATATCTTACATAATCACTATACTTCTTAACAAGCTTTTCTATTTTATATTGTTCAAGATAAATATCATAATTATCATCTTCAGTATTATCTCTTAGATATAGAGTAATTTCAGTACCAGAATCACTCTTTTCTACTTCATCTAATTTATAAGAATCAGTACCTTCACTTTCAAATGAATAAGCTTTATCATCAAAAGGTGATTTTGTCTTAACTAAGACCTTTTTTGCTACCATAAATGCTGAATAAAAGCCTACACCAAATTGACCAATGATATCTACTTCATTCTTGTTTTCTTCTAGCTTTTTCATGAATTCTAGGCTACCACTTTTGGCAATTGTTCCTAAGTGATCTACTAGTTCATCATGAGTCATACCAATACCATTATCAGATATTGTTATTGTTCTATTTTCTTTATCTAATGATAGTCTAATTTCATAGTCCTTAGATTCTAATTTATCATTAGTTAAAGACATGTAATGATACTTATCAATCGCATCACTTGCATTAGATATTAGCTCTCTTATAAATATTTCTTTATTAGTATAAATTGAGTTAATCATTAAATCTAATAGACGTTTAGTCTCTGTTTTAAATTTCTTTGTTTCACTCATATTACTCACCTCGAAATATATTATAGTTCCAATAATTAGCACTGTCAAGTGCCAAGTGCTAATTTCTTGATTGTTTGTTTTTAAATATTTTTCTTGACATTCATATTATTATATAATATAATATTTTTGCGTTCGTAAAGTTCAGCACTTATTACTTTATAGTTATTATATTATACATATTATTTATAGTAGCCTAGCTGAGTAGGTGAATATATTATAAGCTATAATCGAAATAAGAAGCCTTTTATTAGTAACGCAAATATATAAAAGGAGGAAAATTAAAATGTCAAAGTACACTGGATCAACTTGGAAAATTTCAAGAAGATTAAACTACTCTCTATCTGAAACAGGTAAAGAATTACAAAAGAGACCTTATGCACCAGGACAACATGGTAAGAAGAGAAATAAACTTACTGAATATGGTATTCAATTACAAGAAAAGCAAAAGGTTAGATTCACTTATGGTGTAAATGAAAAGCAATTCCATAAGACTTTCCTAGAAGCTGGTAAAATGGCTGGTGTTCATGGTGTTAACTTCTTAAAGTTACTTGAATCAAGATTAGACAACGTAGTATTTAGAGCTGGTTTTGCTGCAACACGTGCTCAAGCTAGACAACTAGTTAACCATGGTCACTTCCTAGTAGATGGTAAAAAGGTAGATATCCCTTCATATCGTTTACAACCAGGACAAGTAATCACTTTAAAGGAAACTAGTAAAGGTTTAGCAGTTGTTAAAGCTGCTTTAGAAGCTAAGCTAGTTAGATGCGATTATGTTGCATTTGATGAAAACAAAATGGCTGCTACTTTCGTTAGATTCCCTGAAAGAAATGAATTCTTACCAGAAATCAACGAACAACTAATTGTCGAATTCTATAGTAGATAATAAATTAAAAAGGCTCTTAATTGAGCCTTTTTTTGTTTGTTAAAAATAGAATACTTCTTCAAATTTCTTATCTAGTGCTATAGAAATTAGTAAAGCTAGTTTTGCTGTTGGTTGATATTGATATGTTTCAATAGATGATATAGTATTTCTAGATACTCCTACCATCTTTGCTAAAGCATCCTGTGAGATGCTTTTTTCTTTTCTTATTTCTGCGACTTTGTTTTTTAGTATTAGTTCTTCTCTCATATTACCACACCTTAGTTAATTCTAAGATCCAACATACTAAACCAGCAATAGCTCCTAGCAAATAAATAAGACAAACAAATAATTCATGTTTCTTCTTAAGTTTGATAAACTTAACTAAGAATGCTATAAAAAACATAAGAAGGCATGCTGTAATTGCACCAAAATTAAATTTATCTAAAACTAATTTATCAACAATAGTTACGATTAATATTCCAAGAGCAACAACATAATAGCCAATTACTGCAGCACTCTTTTGTACTTCTAAATCAGCTATATCTAAATTCTTATTATCTTTTTGTGCAAGTTCTAATATTTCATCTTTTTCCATAATTACACCTCTATTTTTTTTAATTCTTCTTCATATTTTTTAGGTTGTTTTATATTTATGATAGTAGAATCAGGATATTTCTTAGAAAGTTTTTTTGTTGCTTTCTTTCCATATCCTCCACCACTATATAATATAAAAGTTATTTTTTTATTATCTAAATTAGTTGCTTTAAGTACAGTATTAATAGGTGGAGTAAGTCTTGAATTCCATATAGGTGAACCAATTATTATTTCATCATATTCTGATATATCATTATTATAATTAATAAGTTTAGCTTTTTTGCCTATTAAAGCATGGAAACCACCCTTCATCATTGCAGGAAACATATGACGACTTAATTTATACTTAGTTTCAATTTTTCTTATATCAAAGCCTTTTTCTTTTAAGTAGTTAGAAACTACATCTCCATTACCACTTAATGAATAATATATAAATATTTTAGACATATAAACATCTCCTTTGCCAAGTTTACTTGTCAAACATATTATATATTATGCAAAGTATACTTGTCAATAGAGAATATAAAAAAAGAAGATTGATTTCTCAATCTCCTTATTATTGTGCTTGTTTTTTAACCTCATCACCTGTAGGGTTAATGATTGAATAACCTACGTTAGTTAAGTGGTCTGCGCAACGTTCAAGTCTTGTTAAGACATTTGAATGAAATGGACTTAATTCATTATTACATTTATGATTTTTAATTCTTTGGAAGTGATTATTTCCTAATTCTTCTTTTAATCTATCTGTTTCTTCTTCTAATAGATGTAATTTTTCTAAATCCTTCTTTTCTTGATTTTTAAAAATATTTCCAGCGATTTCGAACATTTGCTCTAATACTACTTTATATCTTTCAAATTCTTCTTTTGCGACATCAGAAAAATGTAAATCTTCTCTAGCCATAGTTTTTGCACTATTTAAGAAATTAAAGCCATGATCTCCTATACGCTCAATGTCATTAATAACATGATAATATGAACCAATCTTTGTTTCATCAGCTAAAGTTGCTTTTGCAGATAATTTTATTAAATAATCAGATATTGCTGTATTAATATAATCTATTTCTTCTTCTCTAGCTTCCATTTCTTTTGCTCTTGATAAATCAACATTTACTATTGTATCTATACCTAAAAGCATATTTTCTTTTGCTAAATCAAACATATTTTCAATTTCTTTTCGAACTTGTACAACTGCTAAAGATGGTGTATTTAATAAGTTATCATCAATATAATGTAATGATTGCTTTTTCTTTAAAGCAGCTTTATCTTTAAATATTTTTTCAGAAATACGTTCGATTGGTGTAATAAATGGTGTACAAATAAGAATAAATATAATGTTATAAATAACTGTAAATATAGCAAGAATCATACCTACATCAATGCTCTTAATTGTAGCAATCCAATCAAATAATGGCTTAGATATTGCCCATACAATAAGAGTCATTGCAAATGCACCAAATACTCTAACTATAATCATCGAATAAGTCACTCTTCTAGCTAATATGTTACTCTTTAAGGAAGCTATAAATGCTGGCATCATAGCACCAATTGTTGCACCTAAAGCTAAATAGAAGCCTGAATCAATTAAATTAGGGTTTTGGGCAACCATGACGATTACTATACCAATTGTTGCACTACTTGATTGTGTTAAACACGTAAGCAGGGCACCAAACAACATCAATAATAATGGAAAATCAACAGTTTTTAAGAAACTAGCAATATTTTCTTTAATAGGCTCATAAGCAAATGTATCTTTCATTGCTTTTAAGCCGAAGAACAAAATACCAAAACCAATTAAAATTTCTCCAACACTTTTTATATTTTCACCTTTAAAAAAGCTCAATATGAAGCCAATAAACGCAAGTAACATTAAGAATACTGAAAATGGCAAATTTGATAAAGATACTAAGATACCTGTAATAGTTGTACCTAAATGTGCCCCAAGCATTACGGAAAATCCTTGCGCAAATGTTAGAGCCCCAGTAGATAAGAAACCTACTACCATTACAGTTGTTGCGCCACTGGATTGAACAATTGCTGTAGTTCCTGCACCAATAGATACAGATGCAACTCTATTATCCTTTATTTTTTTGAATAATCTTCTAATAGATCCACCAGCACATGCCTTTAAGCCATTAGACATAAAGTTCATACCTGTAACGAATACAACTAGTCCTACCAACAGGTATACTATCTGTTTAAAAACATCCATAAAAGACCTCCTTTGTTAGGGGGGATTTATTTATAACCCTTTTAATTATATCATATTATTTATAAAATAAAAATTATTTTACTAAATGAAAGTGTATTCTTAATAACTAAAAAAATAATGTCGCTTGACATTATTCTTTATTTTCTAATAATTTTCTCATAGTTGAATCAGATTCAGGTAAATATTTTTTAAGTGATGTAGGTCTACCATTTTGAATGAAACAATGCTTAGATGTAGCTTTTACACATACTTCATCTTTCATTCTATTATAGAATTCATATTCAAATTCTATTACAGCACCACTATATTTTAAAATATTTATTTTGATTTCAACTGCATCATCGAATTCAACTGGTCTAACATATTTAATGTTTATTTCAACAACTGGTGAAGCAATTCCTTCTTTTTCGATTTCTTTATAATCTATACCATTTGTTTTTAAGAATTCTATTCTTGCTTCTTCCATCCATTTAATGTAATTTGAATGATGAATTATACCCATTTTATCAGTTTCATGATATTGAGCTTTTCTTATGTATGAGAACATATTATTTCGCCCCCTTGTATTTTAATTTAATCGAAAATATGTCATCATTATTTCTTTTAATTAGTATGTCTAATGTATTATCATAATCATTCTTAAATAATTCTAATTCTTCATTTATTCTACTTTCTTTATGATATTTAAAATCCATACTAGTTATATCATTACTATCTAAAAATTCAGCACCAAGGCTATTCATAATAAATCTAATATAACTTACATTGTTTGTATGATTAGTACAATCTATATCACAGAATTTAACTTTCAAACTATCATATTTAACTAAATTAGTTGAATCTATAGTCTCATATGAACCATCAATTATTGAATCAAAAGTATTAACCTTATCAAAGCCAAAATCGCTTAATTTCTTGATTTTCCTGCTTTCTAAATCTATTACACACATTTCATCCTTTATAGCAAATAGTTGATTATTGTTTAAATCATAAAACACTACTTCAATATCAGCTTTTACTGGCTTTATATTAGTTACATAACATCTAGCATATATTTTACTATCCCAATAAGGAATACTATTAATAATCGCTTTTGTTTTAGTAAATATCCAAGCATAATTATATTTTATTTTCATAGTTCTATTATCAAAACCAAGTGATTTGAAATATTCAGTAACTGCTATTTGTGTAAATTGAAATATAGAATCTAAACTTAATCTTGCTAGATTATCTACTCTTGAATAATCAACATAAAAATCATATCTAAACTTATCCATTGTTATCCCCTTAAATTTTAATAATTATACATTAAGGCCCATTTCATAAGCTTCTTTTAATTTTGGATTATCTTTAATATCATTAGGACTTGTGACTCCACCTACAAATAAAGTTTTCTTAAACGAAACTTGATCGAAACAATCAATCCAGCATTGTACTCCTTTAATTGTACCTTCTGGAGTAAAAGATTCATCTTCAGTAGCAGTAGCAAGTAGATATACTTCTCTAAACTTATAATTTCTTGAATAAAGTGGATTAGCTCTATCAATCATAGTTTTCATTAAACCACTCATTGTGTAGTAATAAATTGGTGTAGCCCAAACAATTACATCAGCCTGTTCCATCTTATCAACAATTGCATTAGTATCATCGTTTATAATACATCTATGTGTTTTACCACATACAAGACATCCCTTACAAAAATTAATTGTTTTATCCTTTAAACTAATAAATTCAACATCATTGTTAATTTTGGCACCTTCATAAAAACTTTTAGCCAAAATTTCAGAGTTACTATTATTTCTTAAGCTTGTTGAAATAATTAATACTTTTTTCATAATTATTCTCCTTCAACAACGTTTTTATCAGGATCATGTCTAAGTGGTTTTTTGCATTTTGGACAATATACAAATCCATGTGGATACCATACTCTAAATCCAATATCTTCTTGTTCATAAGTGAATACTGTCTTGCAATATTCGCATTCGATTCTAAACTTTAAGTGTTTATCTTCTTCAATTTTAATTGCCATATTATCCCCTACTTTCCACTAACTATTATATCACTTTTCTGCCTTAATAAATAAAAAAACTCACATAAATGTGAGTAATCTTATAAGTGGGGCGCATAACAGGGATCGAACCTGCGAATAACGGAGCCACAATCCGCCGTGTTAACCGCTTCACCACATGCGCCATACGGGCTTTTTTTAGCCATATATAATTATTACACAATTTATAAAAAAAGTAAAGTGTTTTTAATAGTTTGATTAAAATTAATGTTTCGCATTGTTTTTTTGTCATATTTATAGTATCATAAATATGTTATGAGGTGATTAAATTGCTTAAAAAGATTTTATATGCACTTTTTGCAGTTGTCATAGGATTTGTTGTATTCTACATTTCTTGGAGAGATGCATGTTCTACTGCTGTTGTTAGACAAGGAAATGCAGCTTTAAAAGAAGGAAATTATGAATTCTTCTTAAAGTTCTTCGAAAAATATGAAAAAGAATGTGCTATTGAAGAACAATATACAGTTGATAGTAATACAACAACAATCAGAGTATATAATGTATATTCTACTAAAGTAGCTACTGATGAGGATAAACCAAAAGAGTATTCATCAAGATCAGGATTCGCATTATTTATTACAGATATTAACACAACAGATGATTACATTATTATTGATTCACAAGAACCATCTGATGATGTTAGTGATGAAGATCCAGCAACAAGAATAACTTTTACTGCTGATAATGGTAAAACTTATACTTCTGTTGTATCAACATATGGATATGAAAGTTCTCCAATTGTAATATTCTCATTCTTCACTACAGAATTTAAAGATTGTTTTGTAGAAAAGAATAGTTCTGATCCAACTCCAACTAAGATTACTCATATTAAAATAGTTGACTCAGAAGAAAATGTCTTCTTCGATAAAAATATTAATTTAGAACTTGTTGAACATAATGATGTAGAATACTGGGATGCCTTAGTTGAAGAAGGTAAGGCTGGCGTAATCTATTCATCAAAAGAATATAGAGATAAGTTCTCATTCCCATTCCCTGAAATGACTAAGACATTCATTATTACTGGTGTCGCAATTCTTGTTATGATAGGTTTAGGTGTATTCATCTTCTGGCCTAAGAAGAGTTATGTTCCTACTAAAGCTGATGAAGATAAAGAAAAATATACTTTCGCTTCTACAGAAGAAAAAGAAAAATATGCTCTTGCTAAAGTTGCTAAAGGTAAGAAAGAAAAAGCAGATAGAGAAAACAGATATAAAAATGTTAGAACTGAAAAGTCTTTAGATGAATTAACTGATGAAGCCATTGAAGAATCAATGGATAAAGAAAATACTGCTGAAGCTGCTATAGCTAAAGATGAAGAATTAGAAGCTAAAGAAGTTGAAAGTGAAACTAAAGAAATAGAATCTACCGAAGAAACAATTGAAGAAAATAAAGAGGAAAATTAATTCCTCTTTTTCTTTATATAAAAAAAGAGAAATGGCGTTATACATCCATTTCTCTATTTTTTTATTCGCTATATACGAATCCACTACCTCTTTCAGCTACTTTGCCTGCAGCTGTGCTTAATAAAGTATCTTCTGAAGCCTTTAATGCTTCAACCATTAATGTATATTCACTATAAGTCTTAACTGCGTTAAGTGCTGTAGAAACATTATCAGTTAAGTATGGATTGCCTTCTCCATCAACTACTTCACCTGTTGAGGCATTAATAACAACTAATATATTGTTATCTGAATCTAAGAATTTAGCTTCCATTCCAGTTAATGTATAAGCTCCACTCTTCATAGCTTTTAAGCCATCAAGTTTATCTCTTAAAGCATCCATTACAACTGCATAAGCTTTATTTTCACCATCAGACCAATCAAAGTTAATGATATAGTTCATTAAATCTGATGTGCCAGTTAATGAGCTTACTGATGTGATATCAGTACTATTAATACCTGCATCAACTAATGGCTTACTAATCTTAGATTGTAATAGATAAGATTTAGGAGTAATATCACAAATTGAATTAACAACTTCTTGGTCTAAGTTATAGAAGCTTATACCTTCCATCTTAGGAGAATCTTCACTAATTAAATCTTGAGCTAAAATATCAAGATATTTCATTTCATTAATCCATTCTTCATTTGTCCAACCAGTTCCATTACCAGTTCCATTTGTTGGATCTTTAGCCATATATTCAGCATTCATTAATCTCTTCATTTCTGGAGCTAAAACATATTGTAAGTAAACGTTTGGATAAACTATAGATGGATCATAAGAATCCTTATAAGCAATATTTTCCTTAACTGCATTTAGAGTTGCTTTATTTCTTTCTGCAGCTTCTTTTGCACCACCAGTGCATTGTGAAGCACTTAATAATCTAAAGTTAACTTCTTCTTCAAAGCTTACATTTTCTTCATCAGTTAATTCTCTTAGAGGATGTGTTGAATCAACATATACCATTTGAGTTGCTAGGAATACATTCATAATATGTTCTAATTCATGATCCCAATCATATGCTGTTTCTAAATTATAATCAAAGTAATTTTCACCATTCTTAGATAGATCTCTAAAGTTTGGCTTAAAGATGTATTGTAGATATTCAGATACACCAATATTTGTATGTTGCATATAAGTATTGCTGTATTCTTTTCTCTTTTGTTCACTATGGATTATGCCATCTTCATCTTCATAAATTCTTGTAGCATCATTATATAATTCCTTAATAACAATAACCTTAACTTCAGCTACATCACTGAAATCACTTAATTTTAATGTGTCATCATCACCCATTTGTGTGTAGATAATATTAACTAAACCAGTAATTTCATCATCCCACCACTCATTAAATCCAGCTACGCCATATAGGTCAGTTGCATTATCATCAAATGCTGGTGGATTAGGGAATGTATAAGGGTTAGAATCGTCTTTTAATGAACTTTTTAGAGTACTAGCAAACATGTTCTCTAATGCTTCAGAATAGCCGATATTTAGCTCAATTCTTCTGAATGTTTCTTTCTTTATTTCAGAATCATTTTCCATATTATCTTTGATTTCATCAATTACGATTGCTTCATCATCATCTGCTAAAGTCTTTAATACTTCACCAATTCTAGGCATTTCTCTCTTCCACTTAATGCTTGTCCAATCAGGCATTGTAGGAGTTGACATGGGATCAGCTAATTTATCAGACATAGTATACATTAAATAAATTGATTTATATGTATTATCGCTTAATGCATCAATTGTAGATGTATAAATTCTATTTAAACTATCAAAGTCAGATAATTTAATTGATTTTAAGTTTCCTTCGCCAGTTGCTAGAGTATCAGCTACATTAGCTAATGCAGGGAATTCATCCTTAGAATCACCTGTATGCTCACCAAGTAATTGTTTTAGTGAAGCATTAGCAAAGGCATGTAATAATTCTGTATTCTTTTCTGTTTGTGCTTCTTCACCTAATGTTCTAAGTAATACAACTTTAATTTCATCACCAATAGCTGATTCCAAGCCATCTAATGTATTATTATAATCACTATCAGTAATTTCACCGTCTGTATCACTAGCCCATAGACCAATATTAACGATACCGCCTAATTCATTTCTCCATACTATTCTAGAAGGATCATAATCAAGTGTTATACCTGCACCATCAATTTCCATACCTTCAATGAATGGAATAGCTATACCATTTAATATCTTAGTTACAACTACACCGCTCCATACATCATCACTATCTTTTAGATCTCTTAACTTACCATAAGTCATAGAATCAAAGTTGATGTTAGTTAAATTAGATAAGTGTTCATTTCTACCATAGATTATTTCTAGTGTACTTGCTAATGATCTAAATTCATTAGGCCATGTTACTGTTGAATAATCTTCTGATGGAGTAACTTCATTTAATACCTTTGGTAATAATTTAGAGAATAATTCATTACAAATCATAGAATCAGCTAAACCACTACTTCTTAGCATATCAGTTACATTTCCAACATTAGAATTATCCGCAAAGCTATTTAAATCACCTATTGAATATTCTAAACCAAAACCATCAGATAATACCTTAACTAAGGATTTTACCTCATTATTGATAACAAAGTTTGAATTATCAAATATTGTCTTATCAATATTAATTGGAGCACCAGCATATTCTAATGAACCAATTGTTGATTTTAATACTGAACAAGTTAATTTACCTACTATCTTAGAATTAACTAGGATTTCTGTATCAACGATATCATTTAATGTTTTAATAGTTAAACTGTTAGTATCAACACTACCATCATTAAATCTAATATCGTCTCTTAAGATATCAATAAATTTAGAGAAAGCTTTTAATTCTTTATCTACTTCTTTATCGTTTACTACTTGGTTTGTAGTTTCTTGTACTTCGCTATAATCTTCAGGTAATTTCTTAACTGCATACTTTAATGAACCATTAATAAGCATTTCAATTAATTCATTTTCAAATATTTCATCTACGAAATGATCGAAACTTTCTGAAGTTGTATCTTTAAATACTAAGTTATAATCTTTAGTATCTATTTGGCTAAAATCTAAATTCATTGCAGCAAATGATAGATAGATATCATTTAATTGACTAATTTGGTTCTTCCACCAAACATTATCTTTTCCTTTTAAATCTAATTCTTCAAAAATAAGTGCCATATCAGAATCATTTTTAGAAGCTTTATCTTGTAAGATGACTGTAGCTTCTTCACCTACTGCAGAAAGTAATGTTGTTGTAGCATTACTCTTACTAATGTTATCAGTAATTGCTTCAACTACTTTCTTCATTTCTTCTGAATTTAAGTTACTCTTGAAATCATAACTATTAATGTTATCAATACCAATTTCTTCATTTATAACGTTATAGATGTTAATAAATCCTTTGATTTCTTTTCTAACTACAACATTAACTTTCTTTCCATTAGAACCTTTTACATCATAACTAATAATTCTATCCATTACGAAATCATCTAATCCAAAGTAAATCTTTCCAATAGAATTATCATATGACTTACAAGCTTCAACTATTTTATTGAATGAAGATGAATTACTACTTGAATCAGATAATCTAGAATCTGTTATAGTTACGCTACTACTACTTGTAGGAACTTCAATTTGAGCTATCATTCCTATAGCAAAGCTAATAGGAATTAATATTATCATAGCTTTAACAAATCCCTTAGCTGCGCCAATTAAACCTCCTGATAGACGTTTTTTCTTAGGCTTAATTTCACGTTCTTCAACTGTTTCATTACCTTCTTCATCAGTCTTAGTTTCAGTTTCTATATAAGTCTTTGGTCTTAAGAATAAGATATAGATTAAACCAAATACGATATAGAATATAACTGTTAAGACTAGATAACAAGATATAAGCATAACTACTTTTAATATCATAACGATTAATCCATCAATTATACCCATTGCATTTTCATTTGCGACTATACTTTCTCCTGCAGTCATTCCATTCTCAAGCACTTCTGTATAATTGTGAGTTATATAGAATCTTACAAATTCTTTTAATGAATGAACTCCTTCTGACCCCTCAGTTATACTACTAGGTAAGGCACTCTTAGCGGCCTTCCAAAGAGTCGATCCGTTATATACGCTTTTAGCAAGCACTGTAGCAAAAATAAAGCTTAATATTACTACAGCGATAAACACTATTGTAAAATAAAGTGATTTCCTAAAGCCTCTTAATAATCCAAGTAAGAATCCAAAGCCAACTAATAAAACTATTAAGGCTACGGCTCCTAGAACAAGCATGCTTCCAGTCATAAATATTACTTCCTTTCTTGATTAAAAAATTAGTTGTATTTTATAATTATGTATGATATACTATCTATTGTTAGGGGCATGGTGTCAATGGTAGCACACGGGTCTCCAAAACCTTTGGTTCGGGTTCGAATCCTGATGCCCCTGCCATTATAAATATTAAGCTCGAGAGAGCTTTTTTTTATTTTTCTTTTTTGAAGAATACTTTATAAGTTACTTCTCCACCATTATTTCTTAAGAAAGCACAAGATATGAAACTCCAGCCTTCCTCTTCCATCTTGTTTAGATAGTTTTGGAAGTTCTCATTTTCTAATAAATCTGCATCTTTCTTTAATCCAGCTCTTGTTAAGTATGTTTCTACTTTATATTCGCTCATAATACTCCCCCTATTCAATTCATAATACGGTTTATAATACAATTGTATCAAATTTTAATTTTAAATTAAAGATTTAATACAATTAATAGAAAAAGACTTAGTAAAACCTAAGCCTTTTTATTTCTTCTCTTTTAATCTTTTCTTGTTTTCTTTGTAGAATTCTATTAAGTTCTTTCTCTTAGATAGATTAGAGATATTCTTTCCTAAATACTTCTTTCCTAGCTTATAGCTTCTCTTGAAATCTATTTCTAAGAAGCACTTCTTCATATAGATATTTCCAAGATAAGTATATCTTTTCTTTCTCTTCTTAGGGAATACTTTCTTAACAATATCGATAAATTCATCAAATTTATCAGTTAATCTATCATCATAATCTTTTGTTGTGTAATCAACAATATGCATAATTAATTCTAGTACTTCATCTTTTACTAAAGCATAATTACCTAGACAAGACATGTGACCATATGCTTCATAATATCTCTTTTCAACAAATAATCCTCTACCTCTATGTAAATGATAACTATTTAAATCATCTTTAGCTTCATATTCACTTACAGGCTTTTTATTATCTTTAATTTGTTCATAGTAATCTTTTGCATAACTACTAGCATTAATTAAATCATTTGCGAAGAAATATAGATCTGATAATTCACCTAGATAATAAGCTTCTATCTTAGGTGCTTTTTTACCTTCTTTATTTCCTAAAACAAATTCTTTTAAACTTAAGATTACACTTATAACATCAAGTGGTTCTAAGTTTTGCTCATGATAGTACATATATAGGTATGCATCACTTGCCATATAATAATCTTCTTCTGTAGTGAAATAGTTAAAGTTACCTTTGATTAAATCATATACTTTATACATATTTTCACTCTTATTTTCGTTAAATAATATTCTAGCTAGTAAGATTCTTGATCTTGGATCTTTTGTTCTCTTTAAGTGTTCTTTAGCAAGCTCAAATCTACCATTATCAAAGAAATATTTACCTAAATGGATATTTAATGTTTCATTGTTTTCGTTATCAATTTCAATGTATCTATAATAAGTGTTTATAATCTTTTCAAATGATTCTTTCTTATCCATTAGATAGAAAATCATCTTATTAGCTACATCATTTGTGATGTATTCTCTAGTGTCTTCTATAGTAGTGAAAAGCTCGTTAAGAAGCCTAAATCCTTTTTCATAGCCCTTCTTATCGTTGCTTCTACAATATGCCATAGCAGCTTGAACTTTAACTCTAACGCACATATCAAATTCATCTTTATTTGTTTCATACATTAGCTTATAGTTTTCTTCAAACTTTAGCATTTTAGGACTCTTCTTTAATGATCTTTCATATAAACTAATAACATTAGCATCATTACCATTTAATCTTAAAATAGTATCAAAATAATTGAATTTAGCCATCTCTTCATCTAAAAACATTTTATTAGATACAACTTTACCTTTCTTTAAAACAGCTTTAAGTTTACCCCATAAGCCACCAAAGAAATCACCATTAACATCATCTGTGTTAATCTTACTCTTTGTATAAGCGTTAAAAGCTTCTAGATAATTACCCGTAGAATAAAATAATTCTCCTAAAAGTGCATTAGCTTCTTTTTCACTAACCTTTTTACTTGCTTCAATGTCATGCTTAAATTGTTGTACAACTTCTTCTGTGACAGGATTATTAATTATAACTGCATATCTGTTATATAATTCCTTATCATTTTTAATTTCTTCTGTTTTTAATACTAATTCATTATCCATTATTTTCACTTCCAATGCACTCAATTAATTTTATTTTACCCTTAATCTTAAACATATTATCTAAGTCATTAGGTAATAGGAAATAATCTCCTTTTTTTAATACTCTTTCATAATCTTTTGAATATAAGATTCCACTACCCTCTAAGACTATCCAAACACTTGGACCACCTTTTAAAGTAAGTGGGGCTTTATCTAAAGTATATCTATTCATCATAAAGCAAGGAGTATCCTTATATGTGATTAAATTCTCTTTTAAGTATTTATCACTATATTCTATTTTAGGGCTTATTTTAGCCATTTCTAGTGCCTTATTACCATATAAATCATAGTTAAAGCAATCTAGTGCTATGTCTTTAGATAAGCCTATATATTTTTCTTCTTCGCTTATCTTATAATCACCACAATAACCTTCAGGTTGTATTGTAAAATCTGTAGGTTCTTGAATCTCTATTATAGTACAATTTTCACCTATCGCATGTATTAATCCACCTTTAATTAGATATATATCTCCAACCTTAGGTTTAACTTCATTTAGAATAGTTCTCATTATATCTTTTTCCATATTTGATCTAACCTCTAAATTAGATAGTTCTTCTTTAGTGATTTTATCTTTAAATCCAAAATATAATTTAGCATCTTTTCTTGCGTCTATTACTAGCCATGCTTCAGTTTTCCCGTATGTACTATTAAAATATTTTTTAGAGAATTCTTTTGTAGGATGTACCTGCATAGGAAGTCTTATAGCACTATCTAAATATTTTACTAGACAATCATATTTCTTATTTCCTTCTATTCTCTTATCATTTTTAATTAAATCATCTAAGAAGATGTTAGTGCCTTCTATAACACTAACGCCATCACGTACTCCAAAATATTTAGGATTAATAGCTTTTACTTTACTACATATCCATTCTTCTGGGAAGAAATTATTAGTATTTGGATCGCCTAATAATTTATGATATCCTTTTCCACCTAAATATATTCTATACACTCTATTTCTATTAAAGAAAATTGGATGATGGAACATATCATAATATGAAGGCATGCCTTCCATAGTGCCTTTATGACTAACTTTATAAGCACTTGCTTTATTAGCAAAATTTAAAGCATCTTCTATATCATTTAATAATAAAGATTTATTAAATCTTTGAATGTAATATAAGAATGAACCAATAAATGTATCTCCAGCACCTGTAGTATCTACTTCACTTACTTTTAATCCATCTATATTTAAAGATTTACATTCTCTATCATAACAACTAACGCCTTCACTACCTTTAGTGATAATGATTACTTTTACTTTATCGTTTTCTTTTATTATTTTTTTTATGGCTTCTATTTCATTATTATTGTTAGTTACTCTAAATAATTCTTCTATGCTTAATTTTAAGATATCAGAATATTTGATAAACTCATTAACTCTTTCTATCATTAATTTTTTATCATTCCAGATGTTTTCTCTTAAATTAACATCAAAACTAACTAATCCTTTAGTATGTTCTAAAGCATATTTAGTCGCATATAAAGACGGATAATCACCTAAACATAATGAACAAAAATGAGTAATTGAATCTTTATCAAATAGTTTAATGTTGATATCTTTTTTGTTTAATTTAACGCTTGAAGAATCGTTAAAATAAAAACTATATTCGTTATCCTTAATAAAAGCTAAACCGCATTTTTCTTTTTCGTCAATTACAATATTAGTAGTATCGATATTGTATTTTTTAAATGAATCAATTAGGAAGTTAGAAAAAATATCTTTTGATAGTTTAGTAATGATTGTTGCATTGCCTCCAAGCTTACTAATAGCGCATGCAACATTAGCTGGTGCACCACCAGCATTCATTTTAAAACTATTATTTTCATATTTAAAATCTATTAATGCTTCACCTATACAAATAACCTTTTTCATATCGACACCTCTATCGATTATATTTTATCATTTATATGAAAAATATAAAAGGAATAATTTATATCAAAATGGTTAAAATAACTTTTTAGGCAAAAGAAAAAGGCTTAAATAAGCCTTTTTTTCGTTTACTATGCGTTATCAACAATATCTTTTAAAACTCTCTTGTTTAGATCATCGATGATACCATAATCCATTTCTCTATAGCACCATAAAGCTCTTCCAATATTATACTTTTCTAAAACTTTATGTATAGCTTTATACCATCTAACTTTAGCATCTAAATCAGCTAAATTAATTACTCCATATTCACCACAATATAAAGTTAAATTATATTTTTTAGCAAATTCTAGAGTGTTCTTTAATAGCTTTTCAAAAATATCCTCACTTATATATTCATCTTCACTAAGACCAAAATAGAATCCATTTTCTCCGCCAAATCTTTCAAATACTTTCTTTAGCGGTCCATTTTTTGCCTTAACAACGTCTTCCTTTTTAAGTGGGAAATCAATTCTAAAATCAAGTGGCATTGTTGGAATCCAATATGCACCTTGATGTGTAAAGATAAGTGGTTCATAACAGTGGAATGTATATATAATATTCTTATCTTCTATTATAGGTAGATTAACTAAATCAGAGATACTATTATTACGTGTTCCACCAAATATAATCTTAACATCTTTATCTATCTTTCTAATTCTTTCAACAGCTTCAATGATTGTTTCATTCCAAATAGGTCCAAATTCTTCTTTTGTTACTTCGTTTAATAATTCAAATACTAACATATCTTTATATTTAGCATATCTGTTTGCGAAGTTTTCCCATAATTTAAAGAATCTTTCTCTAACGTTTCTATCACTAAAGAATTGTACTTTAGTGTCATCATCAAAAACAAATCCATATGTTTCATGTAAATCTAAAATCATATTTAGATTATATTTTTTAGCCCATGAAATTGCTCTATCTATATATTTAAATCCATCAGTATATGTTCCATCTTCTTCTTCAACTAAATTATAATCAACAGGGACTCTTACATGATCAAATCCCAAATTACTGATAGTTTTGAAATCTTCTTCTTTAATAAAAGTTTCATAGTGATCAATTGATGGTTCACATTGTGATAGCCATCCTCCTAAATTTATACCTTTTTTTAATAACATTTTATCACCTCAAAAATATTTTATAAGAAAATATCAATTTTTTATACAAAAATTACAAAAAAAATGTTAAAATTCATATTAAAGAGGTCGATATTATGAGTATAAGAAAAGATTTAAAGTACAAAAACTACATAAGTTTAGATGATGCAATAGAAAGAAAAAGCTATGAGCACGATATAGAAATATATGAAGCCATTAAAGCTGGTAGAATAGAATGGATTGAAAATAAGTTAAAAACAGATCCTTTCAAGAAGAGAGAGGATTGGGGTATTCTATCAACTAATGAACATAGAAATTATACTTATCATTTTGTCATCACAGCCGCCTTAATCGCTAGATTTTGTATCGAAGGAGGTCTACCTCTTGATGAAGCATACACAATAAGCGATTATTACATCCAAAAGGTTGATGTAACAACACGTGGTGAACAAATTGCTGAATTATATAAAGAAATGGTTATGGACTATGCATATAAGATGAAAAATATTGAAACTAAAAATATTTATTCATTACAAATTGTTAAAACAATAGATTATATTAATAATCATTTATATGAAAATATTAAAATAAATGATATAGCTGATCATATAAATCTAAATCAATTCTATCTATCAACATTATTTAAGCAAGAAACAGGAGTTAATTTAAAAGACTTTATTTTAAAGAAGAAAATTGAAACTGCAAGAAATATGATTGATTATTCAGGATTATCATTTATTGAAATTGCTGAAGAATTAGGATTCTGTAGCCAAAGTTATTTCATTTTATCATTTAAAAAGATTATTGGAATGACTCCAAAGAAATACCAAGAAAGTGTTAAACAAGCCTTTTCTAAGGGAATAGATCCTACTGTAAATCCTAAAAAAAATAACGGAGAATAATTCTCCGTTTTTTTTATATTATCATTGATGATTTTTTACCTAATGTGTAATTATAATGATTTCCTCTATACCAGAAATCAAAAGTAAAATCATTATCTCCTGCATTGACTAAGACTATTTTTACCTCATTATCATACATACGTGCAAATGCATATTGCATATTCCAAATGTTTATCTTTTCATATCCACCATACATTAAAGCATTTGATGCTTTTTTTATTTTAATTAATTCTTTAATATGATTTGTTAAATCATTATCTTGCATCTTATCAATATCAATATAAGGTCTTAAAGCATCATCACTACCATTATGCTTCATTCCTTCAATACCCCATTCAGAACCATAATATACAGAAGGAATACCTGGAATCATAAACATTAAAGTATATACATTCTTTAGGTTTTCTCTATCGTTTAATGTATTAACAATTCTATTAACATCATGATTATCTACGAAGTTATATAATAATTTATTCTTATATAATCCGTATGGACCAAATTCACGTTCTACTCCATGAGCATATTCAAACATATTCTTTGAATTAAATGCGCTAAACATAGATTTATATAATGCATAGTTAGTTGTAGAATCTAGTCTATCTAAGAATCTTTGATAATCTCCACTAACTATTTCACCCATTAACCAGAAATCATGCTTAATAGATTTTGTTCTATCTTTAAGTTGATTAAAGAAATTTAAATCAATTTGATCAGCGGCATCTAATCTTAAACCATCAATATCAAATTCTTTAATCCACATTTCTACTGCATTTAATAAGTGATCACAAACATATGAATTTCTTAAATTAAGTTTTACTAAGGAAGTATATCCTCCCCAAGTATTATATGAGAAGCCATCATTTCTATCATTGTTGGAATTGAAATTTAAGCCATTAAACCAATCGCAGTGATAACTTTTTTCTCTATATTTTTGTAAGTCTTTAAATGCCCAGAAATCACGTCCTACATGATTAAATACACCATCAAGAATAATCTTTAAGCCTTCTTTTTTAATATATTTACATAATTCTTTAAAATCTTCATTTGTGCCTAATCTTGAATCTACTTTATAGTAATCTGTAGTATCATATCCATGGAATTTAGATTCAAATAAAGGTCCAAAATAAATAGTATCAAAGCCCATTTCTTTGATATGAGGAATCCATTTATAAATCTCTTTTAATCTATTTACAGGTTCTTCATATTTATTTTCAAATAAGGCATTACAAAGCCCTAGTGGATATATATGATAAATAATCATAAACATCATCCTTTCTACACATAACAAAAATAACTACATCGCAAAATGTAGTTATTATTTTGTTTTAGTCTAAATTATTTTTGAATTCCAGCTTCAACCATTGCTAGATATTTTTTAGGATCAAGTGATGCTGAACCAATTAGACCACCATCAACATCTGGTTGCTTTAAGAAATCACCAATGTTTTCAGGTTTAACTGATCCACCATAAACGATTCTAATCTTTTCTGCTTCATCACCATATAAACCAGCGATAACTTTTCTACAGAATTCGCATCTTGATTGAGCGATTTCAGCAGTAGCTGATTTACCTGTACCGATTGCCCATACTGGTTCATAACCGATAACGATCTTAGCTAAATCTTCTTTCTTAACATCTTTTAAGCCAGCAACTAATTGAGTAGTTAATACTTCTTCAACTTTTCCAGCTTCCATTTCATCTAAAGTTTCACCGCAGCATAGAATTGGCTTTAATCCATGTTCTAAAGCAGATAATACTTTCTTGTTGATTAGATCATCATCTTCTTTGAAGATGCTTCTTCTTTCTGAATGTCCTAAGATTACAAATTCAACATTTGTAGAAGTTAACATTTTTGGAGAAATTTCACCAGTGAATGCTCCTTCTTCTTTATAATACATGTTTTCAGCACCAATTCTTATATTGTCGCCTTGTCTTTTAACAAGATCTCTAAGCATAATAGCTGGGGCACATACTACTGATTCTACTAAATCCTTTGAAGGAACTGCTTGACTTACTGAATAGATGAAATCAAGTGCTTCTTCTCTAGTTTTATACATTTTCCAGTTAGCAATAATAATATTCTTTCTCATTTTAAATTTACTCCTTAATTATTTGTTATCTACACAAGCAATACCTGGTAGAGTCTTTCCTTCTAAGTATTCTAGAGATGCTCCTCCACCTGTTGAGATGTGGCTCATCTTAGAAGCATATCCAAGTTGTTCAGCTGCAGCAGCACTATCACCACCACCGATGATTGTCTTAGCACCCTTTAATTCAGCTAACATTTCACATACACCGATTGTTCCAGCAGCATACATCTTCATTTCGAATACACCCATAGGTCCATTCCATACAACTGTCTTAGCACCTTCAAGTTCTTTCTTGAATAATTCAAGAGTAGCTGGTCCGATATCTAGACCCATATCATCATCATCAAATGCATCGATAGCTTTTATAGTACCTTTTGTATCTTCAAATGCTTTATTACAGTTAGCATCAACTGGTAAAACTAATTTCTTCTTACCCTTTTCGATTAATTCTTTAGCTAATTCAAGTTTATCATCTTCGCAACGAGATGCACCGATGTTATAACCTTGAGCCTTTAAGAATGTAAACATCATAGCTCCACCGATTAGTACTTTATCAGCCTTATCTAATAAAGCTTCAATAACACCAATCTTATCACTAACCTTAGCACCACCAAGGATTGCTACATAAGGTCTAACTGGATCATCAACAGCTCCACCAATGTATTCAATTTCCTTTGCTAGTAAGAAACCAGCAGCAGTTTCGCTAACGTTTGAAGCAATACCAACGTTTGATGCAGCTGCTCTATGAGCTGTACCAAATGCATCATTTACAAACATATCTCCAAGACTTGCCCAGTACTTTCCAAGTTCTGGATCATTCTTAGATTCTTTCTTAGTTTCTTTTCCTGTTTCTAAATCAAAATCCTCATAACGAGTATTTTGGAACATTAAGATTTCTCCATCTTTTAAGTGAGCAGCAGCTTCTTCAAGCTTAGCACCTCTAGTAGCGTTGATGAATTTAACTGGTTGTCCAATTAATTCTTCAAATCTCTTAGCTACTGGTGTAATGTCGTTCTTTTCGAAATCTGCAGCTTCTTTAATTCTTCCAAGGTGAGAGAATACAATAGCCTTTCCACCATTATCAATTACGTACTTAATAGTAGGTAGAGCAGCCTTAATACGTGTATCATCAGTGATGACTCCGTTTTTCATAGGTACGTTGAAGTCAACACGAATTAAAACTTTCTTTCCTTTAACATTTAAATCTGAAACAATTTTTTTCATGAATAAAGTCCTCCAATTCTTTTTTTATTCCATAAAAAATTATATCATTTCTATATTTCATTTTCTATATAAAAAATATATTTTTTAAGTGTTTACGTTTTCAAGGTAATTTTAACCTTCAATTTTTTCAAAAAATTGTCTTATTATTATAGCATTATTCATTATCCTTTCTAACTTTTTTATCGTTATATCAAATGATTTTATCGTATCATCCATAAATCTAATCATTACCTTATTATTTAAGGGAATGTATGTCTTAATATTTACATAATTTATCCACATACAGTCATATGAACTAAACCTTTTAATAGGCAATAAAATTATATCTTTTGAAACATAAATAGGAATATTAGAACAAATATTAAATTTGTTTCTTATTATCTTATTGTATGAATAAAAATCTCTTATTTTCTCATTTAAGAGCTTATTAATATATCTAATTCCTTCAACCTTTGTAATATAATTCATTTTTATAAAAAAGGACCGCTTTTTTTTAAAGTGGTCCTAATCCTTTCTCATCTTTGTCTCTTTATCAAAAATGTATTTCTTATTTATTTTTATCTTTTCTATTTCTTTTAATTCTTGTTTATTATCAACAATGAACTTTATCTTTTTATCACTTAATAAAGCATATACTTCCTTTTTATTTCCTATGATTTCACTATCTAATATCTTAACTTCTAAATCTCCATTTAGGGTTACATCTTCAGGTCTAAATCCAATAAATTCTTTTTCCTCTTCAATGAAGTTCATCTTAGAAATGAAATCTGCGGCAAACATATTAATAGGATTATCATATAAATCAATTGGTCTACCTATTTGAACTATTTTTCCTTCATTCATTAAAACAATTCTATCGGCTAAGCTCATAGCTTCTTCTTGATCATGAGTAATATAAATGATAGTATTATTTTTAAATTTATGAAGTTGCTTGATATCAAATCTCATATCTTTTTTAAGCTTCGCATCTATGCTTGATAATGGTTCATCAAGGATGACTATATTATTATCTAAAACTAAAGATCTAGCAAGGTTTAATCTTTGAACCTCACCGCCTGATAATTCATTAGGCTTACGCTTTAAATATGGCTTAATAGAAAGCATTTCTGAAATTTCTTCTACCTTAGTTTTAATAGTTTCTTTATCTAGTTTTTTTATTTCTAAGCCAAAAGCTATATTATCGAATACGCTCATATGTGGATAAGGTTTAGATCTCTGTTGCATATATGATATTCCTCTATTATATGGTTCTACATCATTAACATTTTTATCATCAATATAGATATTACCACTGGTAGGTTTAATTAAGCCAGATAATAATGTTACTAAACTTGTCTTACCACATCCAGAAGGCCCAACAATAACTAATAATTCATTATCGTTAATGGTTAAATTTAAATTCTCTATGACATATTCTTTTTTATCATATGATAAACTTACATCTTCAAATCTAATCATATTAAAACCTCCTAACATAATTATTATAAATTAATATAATAATTTTTAAAAGCAATTTTAAAATTTTTCTAAAATAATAAACTCGTTAATGCAACGTTTATTCATAAAGAAAACAGCACGATTGTGCTGTTTTTTATTATTCACCAATTAATAATTTATATGGTTCTACTTTTCTAATCTTTAAGCTCATTAATACTGCTGCAAATATTGCAAGTACTATAATGAATACTGCTGAAGCGATTGGGAAGTAGAATGGTAGATCCATTGTACATTTCATAATACCAAATGGTCTCATCATTATTCCAATGTATGGTGAAGCAACTAAGCTTGAAATAATAGTTCCTATTACTGTACCTAGAATAATTGTAGGTAAGAATGATAATACATTTTGCATGATTAAATCTTTTGATTTGAATCCTAATGCTTTTAGAATACCATATTCAAATCTTCTATCGAATATAATAGTCTTCATTAATAAGTATAATACTAAGATAATTACAGCTGCAGTAATACCTGCAATTAAGACTAGCATTAGATTAGCGATTGAAACGAATGTACCAATTTGGCTCTTAATTAATTCATCAAATACCATTGTTGTTGTAATCTTTGAACCGTATTCTTCTTTAAAACTATCAACGATAGCTCTAGCTTGACCATCTTTTTCTGTATCAAACCAAATTGAATACATATTAATTAAATCTAGATCATATAAATGAGCAAATGCTTCTTCTGTCATAATAACTTCTCTACCTTGGTTATTTGTAGATTGCATGAAACCAGTAATTAAATATGTGAATTTGTTATCTCCAAAAACCATAGTGATTGTTTGGCCTTTCTTATATCCATATTTATCAGCATATTTTCCTGAAATAACTATTTCATTTTCAAATCTAGGTAGTTGTCCAGTATATACACAATCTTGATTGTTAAATCTTGAAGTATCATCAATAACAAGTGCATAGAAGTTTAAATAATTCTCATCATAAATATTAATACCTGTTACAGTTCTAATAGATTCTGGCTTAACATTAGGTGTATTTTCTAACTTATGATATACTTCATCTTTAACAGATACATCTACACCAATTACACCATTACATAATTCACTTGTTAGTAAACTTAATTTAGGTTTAACACTAAAGTTTTGGAACATTACGCATGCAATGATCATTAAGAAACTTAAGAACATTACTACGATAAAACTAATAATATTTTGTTTTAAATTCTTAAATGTATTTTTGATTGATAATCCCATATTTAAGCCCATTTTTGTTTTATCAAGTGGTGCATGATTCTTCTTAAATGAATGATTATTAACACCATCTCTTAGAGCTACAATTGGTTCAATTTTCTTTAGTTTTCTGCTTGATAATAAAGTAATTAATAATACAAATGTTGGAATAATTAATACTGTTAAGACAGTAGCGAAGATACTAAACTTTGTGCAATAAGGAATACCTGATTGAGCTACTAGCATTGGACTTAATACCTTCATAAATAAATGTCCAAATATTATACCAAATACTAATGAAATTGCTGTGATTAATCCAAATTGAACTAATAAGCTTCTTCTTAAATCTTTTGAAGTATAGCCCATAGCTTTTAAAGCTCCTAGGCTCTTCATGTTTTCTTTTACATAATTTGATATGTTATTAAATATCATTAATAATACAATTGCAATAACTACTATTGCAGTTAATAAGAATGATACGAAGAAGATCATTGAAATAAATGTTCTACTACTTATTGTCATAGAAAGTGAATGGCTTCCTACGTTTGCTCCTTTTTCTACGTAGAATTTATTTTCTAAACTAGAATTGACTACATCGATATCAACATCGTCTTTATATCTAATATCTACTTCGAATCCTTTTGTTTCTGGATTGTCAGCTAAAATTGTGTTATACATTTCATCACTTACAACAAATAAGTATAAATTCATATTGTAGCTTCCTGCATCAATATTATGAATATATCCTCTAATTTTAAATGTGTAAGTTTTATTAGGATAAGCTATTGTATATTCATCACCAATATTGAATCCACCACCAGTATGAATATGGTAAGGTAGATAAATATAATTTTCAGTAATTGTTGTATCTTCTTTTAGAATTTCTGTTTTACCCATTTCTTTATCGAAAGTTGATGAGTTTCCGAAGAAACAAATCGGAGTTACTGTTCCTCCTCTAAATTCTATAGGTGTTTGAAAACCTAAGATATCAGTATATTCATATTCCTCTACTTCAGGAATATCGAATACATTATCTATATAAGTTTTATCAATTGTAGAACAATCTATAAAACCATATAAGTATCCATTACCTGTATTTAATCTTTTTGCTTCCTTATTTCCGTTTTTAGAATAATCATTTGATAAAATAAATGATAAGCAAATAAACATAGAAGCAATAATGATTAATAAAAGTATACAGATTGATAAACCCTTATTCTTTCTTATATTTGACTTTGCTAGTAATACACTCTTCATATTACCACCCCATCATATTTAAGAAATCTCTAAGTTTTTGATGACGCTCCTTATCACCTGATACATATTTACCTAAATCGCATACTCCAGCGATTTCTCCATCCTTTAGATATACAATTCTGTTTCCTCTTCTAGCACTAGACATATCATGTGTAACCATAACAATTGATTGTCCTGCATTATTACAGTTAGTTAGTGTATCTAATACATCCTTACCTGTTTTTGAGTTTAGAGCACCTGTAGGTTCATCAGCAAATACAAGCTTTGGACTGTTGATTAATGCTCTAGCAATACCTACTCTTTGTGCTTCTCCACCAGATAGTTGGTTTGGGAATTTATTCCATAATTCCTCATGAATATCTACGCTTAAAAGGATTGCTTTAGCTTTTTTTACTACTTCTTTTTTATTCTTATTTACAAGTAGTCCTGAAACTAATACATTGTCTAAGACACTCATAGAATCAATTAGATAAGTTTGTTGGAAAACAAATCCACAATTACTTCTTCTAAAGTATGCTAATTCATCTATAGACATTTCTGTGATTTCATTATCATTAAAATTGATCTTACCTAATGTAGGTTTATCCATTCCTGATAGAGCATAAAGTAATGTAGATTTACCTGCACCACTTGCTCCCATGATAATTGTGAAATCTCCTTCATAAATTTCTAAATCTAAGTTCTTAAGTACATGTTGTTGTAATCCATTGTTAGAAAATGACTTACATAATTTTTCAGTTTTAATAATACTATTCATTCTTTTTCAACTCCTTACAACTACATAATACACTTTTATTTCTTAAATGACTTTAATTAATTCTTAAATATTTCTTAAATCAAACGAATGTATATTTTTACGATAAAACCTGGATTTGCATTAGCTAATTCTAACTTTCCGTTCATATTTTCCATAAAATAATTAGCTAAATGTAGGCCAAGCCCTGCACCATCTTCATCAGTAACATTTGATCCTCTTTTATATTTTTCTTTAAGTAATGGTAGATCAAATTCATCTACACCACTTCCATAATCCCTAAATTCTATTTTTAAATAATCTTCTATTAATTCAATATTTATATCTATTTTTGTATTAGCATATTTATATGAATTATTAATTATATTATCAAAAGTTTGTTGCATACGCATCTTATCAATATATATATTACAATTAGGTACTTCTATTTCATTTGTTCTATTTAAATAATCTGCGTTCTTTATTAATTGTTTTAAAATACTTGAATTATAATTAGATGGATTAACATCTATTTCTGTTATTTCATTAATTGATGAATTAAATAAGTTATCAACTAATACTTTTATTTGATCAGCTTTAACATTAATTAAATTAAAGTATTCTTTTTCTTTCTCTACTTTAGCAATTTCATAACCAATTTCAGATGTTGATTTAATAGATGCAACTGGTGTTTTAATATCATGAGATAGTTTAGCAACTATTTCTTTTTTCTGATCATTTGCTTTCTTTTCAGCAATTCTTGCTTTTTTTAGTTCACTACGCATTAAATCAAATGATTCGGTAAAACTACCAAATATATGGTTTCTATCCATATATAGTGGTATATCAAGATTACCTTGAGCTACTCTTGAAGCAAAGTCTTCAAGCTCATTAAAAGGCTTAACAATGCGCTTATTCATATGATATAAATAATATATAAGAACAGCTACTTGAATAATTGATATAGTAATAATGACAATAATAATATAAGTTTTAGTTTTATTTAATTGCTTATTTGTATTGTTTTCAATTAATGCTTTTCCAACTATATTACCATCAACAACTAAATCTAAAATAATATCATTATTTTGTACTGCATCATTAATAGATTCTGATTTGGCTTTAGAAGTTTTAAAGGTAACAGTACCACTATTATCTATTATGGTGTATTCTAAATCAGTTATATATTTTGATTCATCGTTATAATTTTTTTCAATTGTTTTAACAATCTCATTTATTTTAATTGTATCTTGTTTAATGGCTCCTACTCTATTAATTGCTAGAATGCATATAGCTATTTCTAAACCAAATAAAAGAATTAGAACCCCAACTATTAATCCTTTTTTCAAATTGATTCACCTTCAAACTTATATCCTTCTTTCCAAACAGTAATAATGTATTTTGGATTATTAGGATCTATTTCTATAGCTTCTCTTATCTTTCTAATATGAACATTAAGTGTACCATCACTTGTCCAACCATCATTCCATACATTTTTAAATAATTCTTCTTTAGTGATTAGTCTTTTAGGATTAGATACTAAGTAATTAAGTAATTTAAACTCAAGACTTGTTAGTTTAACTAGGGTGCCCTCTACATATACACATTTATTGATATTATCTATTCTTAAACGTCCATCATTAAAATCTTTAGCTTCATCCTTTTTGAAACGCTTTAAAACAGCCTTGACTTTAGCAAGGATAACGCCTAAAGAATAAGGTTTTTCAATATAATCGTCCCCACCAATATTTAAGGCGATAATCTTATCATCATCTGTATTTCTAGCAGAAACAAATAGAATAGGAATATTTGTTTTTTCTCTTATTTCTTTACATAAATTAAAACCTAATCCATCCTTTAGATTTATATCTAAAAGAATTAATTCAGCCTCGTTATCATGTAAGAAATTAAGACAATCCTTATAAGAATAAACTGCCTCTGTAACTACTCCAAAAAGATTAAAATATTCTTTTGTGGAATTAGCTAACATTTCTTCATCGTCTACTATTAAGCAATCATATTTCATAATATCACACCCTAACACTTATATTTTATAATATTTTAATTAAGAAATCTTTAAATATTTCTTAAATATGCATATAATAAGAAAAAAGTTGGTTACCCAACTTTTATTCTTTATCATCTTTTGGTTCTTCAACTTCATCAGCAAAACTATCACCTATAGAGTTAGAGAAGGAATCATCAAAATTGAATACAAAGCTTGAATCATCCTTTTCTTCTTTAGGTTCTTCAGCTTCTGGTTCATAAATTTTATCCTCTTCTATATCATTTTTAGGTTGTTCTTGTTCAATAATTTTTACAGGTTCTGCATAATTAGTTGCATCAAACTTGATTGGTTCTTCTTCTTTATGTTCTTTACCATCGATATTAGCTTTTTCAAATGAATCCTCAATAGTATGGTTAAGAATCTTTTTCTTTCTTTCCTCAAACATTTTTTCTTTAGCAAGACACTTTTCTTGTTTTTCTACAGGCATCTTTCTAACCTTTTCAATATATTCAAGTTTTTGGAAATATAATTCAACAAATTTCTTAACGTCTTTTGCATTAACTAAAATGTAGTTTCCATATACATCAATAACATATGCCTTGAAGTTTCCTAATTTCTTAGAATTTAATTTTGCTTTAAGATCGTTTAAATCAATAATTGTTTCTAATGAATCTCTAGGAGAAATTACTATTTTTTGATAAACAGGAATATTTCTTTCATCCTTGTATGTTCTTAAATAATCGTAATCTCTGTTTTTATACTTGAAACCAAATCCTCTAATTTCAACACTATGGAATCCCATATTAGCTATAGTCATCTTAACACATTCATCACCAGTAATAGCATCTGTTTCAATTCTAGAAACTATCTTAATTGTTTTTGTAGTGATTTTATGTTCAAATAAATATTGTTTAACGAATAAAAATATAATTAGAATTACTAATAAAATACCAAATACGAAAACAAAATATGGTGTATTTTCTGGACTAAAAAATTTATATATCATATTTAATTACCCCCTTATAGTCATATGCACATAATATCTAATTTTATTATATATTTATTCTCATAAAATAGCAAATTATTTATTTTTTAAAATAAAAAGTCACCACTAGTGACTTATTATTCTTCTTACATTCTTATTCATTCTTTTTAATTCATCAAGCTTTTCACATGATCTTTCATATAATAATTTTTGTATATCTTTATTATCATAATCTAATAAGTAAGTTTTCTCTAAATATTTATTCATATTTTTTCATTCCTACTCTCATAGCATTTAAAATTGCAAGTATAGCAACACCTACATCTGCGAATACAGCAATCCACATATTTGTTATACCTAAAGCAGATAGAATTAAAACACCTATTTTAATTGATAAAGCAAATATTATATTTTCTAAAACGACTCTCATAGTCTTTTTAGCTATTTTCTTTAATGTGATTAATCCTTTTAGATCATCTTTCATTAAAACTATATCACTAGCCTCTATAGCTGCATCACTTCCTAAAGCTCCCATAGCTATACCTATATTTGCAGTAGCAAGTACAGGAGCATCATTTATACCATCACCAATAAAACAAGTTAAACCAGTATTATTTTCCATAATATTATTTAATTCTTCTACTTTATTTTGTGGTAAAAGAGATGCTTTAAAATCGCTTAAATTAAGCATTTCTTTAACATATGATGCTTGCTTTTCATTATCTCCAGT
>Ga0247609_10000414_pt1 | contig 60751 bp, 81 predicted proteins | sample 172DNAGHGlowgp2_FD_193487 | JGI IMG/M metagenome (GOLD analysis project Ga0247609, IMG submission 193487) | Sheep rumen microbial communities from Palmerston North, Manawatu-Wanganui, New Zealand - 1728 DNA GHGlow gp2 | ecosystem: Host-associated > Mammals > Digestive system > Stomach > Rumen ... | reverse complement strand
CCATTGGTTCAAAAACAGGTTTTATGGCGTTCCACAATTCAGAGCGCATTTCACTCTTTGTCATACAACCTCCTATAAATATTATAAATATTATAATATATTTTTATTATATTTATAATTTTTAATTAAAAATCAAACTTTTCTCTGAACTCAGAATATTCTCTGACAAAAAGCATGTCATTCCTAGTGTACAGAACCATTCTCTGGCCATCATCTTTATTAGTACAATTTATAATAGTATCTGATAATACTATGTACTTATTTCCTGTTTTCTTGTGTACTACTTCTTTTTTAATAGACAAATCATTCGGCATAGCGTCCTCCTACTGGTATCCTTAATCTTAGTTTATCTTCTATAGGTATTATAGACCTTGGTACTGGTGTATATGACTTATTACCAGAAACACCTAATAAGTCATATTTTATAGTATCAAATATCCAAACGCCATAAGAAACATTACTTTTCTTTATAACATCAAGTACTGTCTTAGAAGCAGCATCTGGTCCATACTTATCATGAGAATGGGTTACTGCTTCTTGTTGCTGTACTTCCTGTTGCTGTGTTTGTTGTTGCTGTGTTTGTTGTGGTTCTTCTTTTTGTTGCATTTCTTTTTTGGCCTTTGCACCTTTACGATAAATGTCATAAAGTTCTTTTTCTTTTTTAGACCAAAATCTGAATACAAGTTTACCTGTAGAACCATCAGACAGCTTTATTTGTGGAACTACATACTTACCTTTCTCGTCTATATGTCCTTCCACTACACGTGGCTCATTGCCTGTTAACCACTGCTTTGTTACTGGATCTTTGAAAAATCCACCACTATTTGCAACTTCTGGATCAAAGTTCATATTACCTCCTTTACATCCTTTTCACGTATGTATTCAAGTAATCCTTTCTTTAATCTTAATGCTGTATTTATAGTGTCATCTACATCTGCAGCACTGTAGTCTATATAAAGACAAGGATGCTTCTGACCCATACGGAATGTTCTAAACTCTGCTTGTTGCCTTATTTCCATGCTGAATGTGTTGCTGTAGAATAGTGTAGTATGACTATTCTGAAGATTAAATCCTCTACTAATCTTTGCACTATTAGCAACTAATACATCTATTTCTCCATTCTTAAATGCATCTATACCTCCTACTATTTTCCAACCAGTGAACAGTCCTGTTCTATATCCAGCTTTTTCACACAGCTCATAAATCTTTGAAGCTTCTGCTGTATACCTTGTAAGAATTAGCAATGGCTTATCACACTCTGCTACATCTCTCATAAGTGCATCAAGCTTAGGATTACTATCTCCTATCCATACAACTTCATCAGGCATAATATCCATATTAGATACTTGGTCTTCTGAAATATCAGAGAATGTACTGAAGTCCCATTGTTCAAGATCTAACGCTTTTTTACCCATTATAAATCCAGAAGATATTTGCTGTAACCTTAAACTTACTACTAGTTTATTTGAAGCTGTAGTCTGATATTCACCATACTGTGCAAGTAAATCTTTCTTCATAGAATTGTAAACAGCTTGCTGTGCTGTTGACATTCCTACTCTTCTTTCCATATACTGTACAGTTGGCATATCTACACAATCAGTAAGTTTTCTAAATGTTGCTACAGGTTCAAGTAATTTTTTTAATTCATCAGCATGCTTATATGGTCCAATAAAATGGTCTTGATGCTTTACTGTCATGAATGTATCTTGTGAACAGCCAAATAAAATATAAGCCTGCTCATATGACTCCATTTCATGTATGCCTTTCCAAGTCTTTTCAGTCAGCAACACATCTACATCACGTGAACCATGTCCTGTTTCTACTGTTATCTTTGTGAACATTCCATAATATGCTTTGAAAGAATAATAGTTTCTTCCAAAGAAGTTTGGCTTCAAGAATTCCATTATAGCCCATAAATCTATAGGACCATTAGTTACTGGAGTACCAGTCAATACTGCGCGTACAGGAAACTTCTTCACTGATGATACTATAGTTTTACCTCGTTTCTTGATGTCATTGAATTCATATATAAGTCTTTGTGACCGCTTTGATGATGGATTCTTTATTACAGTTGCTTCATCAATTATAATCATGTACTTGCCATTGTTTGCCCAGAATACTATCTCTTCCCACTTATGAGGTGTACTAAATGTATCAACATTGACTGATACAAACTTGAATGTATCATCATGTAAGAAAGGATATAATTCAGGCTGTCCACCTCTACCACCTACACACTGTGCTTCGAAGTCTACTTGTAATTCTTGCCAAAGAACACCATCATTGTCCTTATCTACACCATTAACTAGTTCATCAAACCACTGTCGATGTACATCATTTGGAGCAACAACAAGAATGCCACTTATCTCACCTTTCTTAAACTTTTCTTGTGCAATTTGAAGTGTTGTAAAAGACTTACCACAACCCATCTCAAAGAATAGAGCAATCTCATTCATATCTTTATACCTGTCTATTGCTTCTTTTTGGTGTCCAAAAGGCACTAAGTCAGGTCTTAAATCATCATGAATGATATACTTAGGTTCAGCTATCCTACTCTTAGTCTTTACTTGAGAATGGCTTACTGTCTTCTTTGTATTTTCAACTTTAGCTTTAGCTGATAGGCCTAATAATCTAGCTCTATCTTTTACTGCTTCTGCTATCTCTTCATCAGAGCGTTTGTCCTTAAAACCAGGACAGCAAGATATCGGCTTAACATAATATTCCAGTATCTTGCACATGCATTCCTTATCAGCATTACGTGTAGACTCATCAAAGTTCCTACACATCAAACACATTCCCATTATTTATCCTCCTAACATGCATGATATGTACCATTATAGTACCATGACTTAATTACACCAAGATCTTTAAGTCTATAAAGAATAAGCTCAAGTCTTTCATCAGAAATATCTTTTATCTGCTCAACTTGCATTGTTTCCCCTACTTTAAGTCCATTAAGGAAAGCTTCTTTTACTATATGCCTAGGACTTTTTGGAGATAAATCTTTGTTCATAATATTATAACTATCAGCATACTTTTCTGCCAGTTCTTCATCTGTCATTCTCTCTTCTACCTCATCAAAGTTAGGTTCACACCAAGCAATTACACCTTGTAATTTGCCAAAAGCATCTCGCCAACAGTCACCATCATAATAACCAGCACCTACATTAGTCCAAACATAACGACAATTATTAGGTAGAGCTTTTTTAGCAACATTATGCCACTTTGGTCTATCTGCTTCAAAACCTGCACACAAAGCTTCTTTTACCTTTTTAGTTATGTTAATGATATTTCCTTCATTATCCTCTATCAAATATTTGAACTTATCCTTTAGATATTCTGTTAAAAGTTCTTCTCTAGTCATTCATCTGCCCCCTTCAAGAACTGCTCTGCTTCTTCCCATATCTTGTCATACAGTTCATTTTTACGTTGAAACTCTTCATCATCTTTATAATCACCGTCAAACGTAATAAGATTCGTGATTATTTCTTCTGCTTTAGTAAGTTTACCTTCCAGCTTTTCGTTTTCCTTGTCTAGTTGTTCAATATATCTAATACTTTTTTCAAGTATTAAAACTCTTTCTTTACCAATTACATCATACCAATGCCCAAAGTAAGCAATAGTTTGCTTTAACTTTTCAAGTTCTTCTCTAGTCATTTGCTAACTCCCATTTATTACAAACATAAGAATTAAAAACACCTTTATTGCAATATTTAGGTTCGTTTCGGTCAAAGTATTTACAATTCATACAACACTTCATTTTCTCAATCTGTACTTTTAGCTCCGCATTTTCCTTGTCAAATTTGTCATTTTCCCTGCAAATAATCTCAAAGCCCTGTTGCAAGATAGGGTCTTTAAGTGCCATGCTGATTCTGCATTTCAGTTCGTCTTTAGTAGTCATTTATCTGCCTCCTTAATATCTACTTCTGTATAGATACAATTGAATCACCATTGCTATTAAATACTGTAGCATGAATATATCTCTTATGTTTATAAAGTAAAACAAGTGCTCTATGTCTTGCTTCCATACTTGAGCTGCATTGTATATTTACTTTTATAGGTGGTCTTTCTTTACGTAAGCAACCATAAAAACCTTCATCTTGGCTTAGTACAACTTCAAAAATCTTCATTCATATACCTCCTTATTTAATTGCTTATGCATATCCATAGTCATCAGTGTAAAATCTTTATCATGCTCTTGACACCATTTTCTCAATGCATTAATATCATATAGATAATTCCATATATTACATCCTCTACATCTACCTAGTTTACCACTTTCACAAGAATTAAAATGTATACATCTTTTAACTTGATAAGGTTTCTCACAATCTGGTAATTTAGATCGCATGCTATATAACATTTGATTTTTATCTATACCTAAATGATTCAAGAGCTTAGAATATTCAGTCATTTATCTGCCTCCTTCAGTATATAATCAACTAGGTATTTAATGAATGCTTTTTCTTCATCAGACTTTTCTGTAAATACTTCATTAAGTCCATTTTTCTTTTAAGGCAGTCTAGTAACATTATCTGTTCACTTGTATCCAAGTTCCAGATAGCATCTACTATTTCTGTCGGAGTAAGCTTGATAGTCACTGTAATAGTTCTTTGTAATGTGCCGCCTTCTTCTTTACCATATATCATTTATCTGCCTCCTTTTCATAAAAGCCACAGCAATAAGCTATTCTATCTTTACCTCTATAACAGCAAACTGTGTCTGCACAACTCTTACAGTTATGCTGATGTGATTTTATAAACTCTTCAGAAGGTCTATGCTCATTTCTGTATTTATCTTCTGCTTTATTATTTACAATCTCATATGAACTACTTGCACTTTCAGTTGTGCTATTACATCTAGGACAAAGCCAATATATACCACCGCCTGTATGCTCACACCGAAGCATTTGCATACCTCCACACTTAAGACATTTCATTTATCTGCCTCCAAGAACTGCTCAGCTTTTACTTTCCAGCCTAAGCTATAACTCCATCCTTCTTTCCATGTGACACGGATGATGTTATGAATAAGGTCTTTTGCTTTTGCCTTATATTTTTTATACTTTTTAATCTGCTCTCTTAAGTTATCATTGACTGCTTTATAGAAGTCAGCAGCTTGCTTGTACTTCATGACTTCTTTTTTAAGCTTCTCAACTTCTGATTCTTTATTAAGTCTCTCAACTTCTAGTTCTTTACCTGTCACACTAGCACCTCTTTAATTAACCATATAATGATTATTGCACTACATGCTGCAACAAAAACTGTAACTATAGAAAGCAATATAGTCTTCAATATGTTTAACATCAATTCTCCTCATACATTGATATAGCTTTATCGATTATACTATCATACCATTTGTATATTATGTCATTTCCTTTTTTATTGCTTACACTTAAAACAGATTCATAGTAAGTGTCTATTTTAGCTTCATCAAGTATTTCTGCAAGTATAGCTCTAACCAAGTTATTGCTTACACTTAAAACAGATTCATAGTAAGTGCCTATTTTAGCTTCATCAAGTATTTCTGCAAGTATAGCTCTAACCAAGTATCTGACCAAATGATTATGATAGAACTTATGCATTGAAACTAAATACTCATTTAGCAGTATAGATGTTGCTTTGATAATTTCCATTTGCATTGTGTCAATGCTAGGTCTTATTACCTCACTTCTTGTACACAGATATTTTAGAATGTCAAACTTATTACTTTTTAATTCACTTATGCTGACTGTTTTTACATGTATCGTGTTCATTACTCTATTATCAGTATAGAACTTTGTCATAGGAATTATGACTATTCCATCTTTCATTCCAACTACTGTATAGTTTATGTTATAATGTGTTGTGGTTTTTGTCAAATACATTGGAGTGTTCTGTAACAGCCATGCTTGCTGGCCTGGTCTCCAAGTAATATTCCATTCATTATCTTTGATTGAATCATTTCGCATGTTCTTAAACTCAATCCAAAAGGAATATCCACGTGCAACTACATACATATCTGGTATACCATTGCCTGTTCCACCAGATTCTATACGAGTCATAGATATTCCTTTTAGCTTATTTTTAATATACTGCACAAAATCTCTTTCACTACGCCACATTTTTCAACCTCAATCTTATGTCTTTTCTATTATTATCAGTCAGTACATATACGTACCAAGCAACTTTGTCTCCATATGTAGCAGTCATGTAATCATCGATTTCTTTCAAATTACTTGAGACTGGCTTATCAATCTGTTGGCTTTTAACATCCTTTCCACTGATTACTGTCATCCTACGTTCTTTTCCATAAGGATAGAACTTCATGTAAAGTGTAGAATACCTGTCACAGAATAAGCATAATTTTTGTAGCATCTCTTCCATACTAACCTCTCTTCTTTGGTAATTGTGGAATCTTAACAGAATCTTCATTCTGCAAGAACTCTGCAACACTGTCTTTTAAGAAAGAGCACCATTCTGAATTCTTGAAACTTTCATCACATTCACCAGACTTTACAATCGCTGCTGCAAATAACATCCAGTTTAGTGTAAGATTGTTTCTTCCATAGTTTTTCATTCTGTAAATCCCATAACTTTATACCAGTACCATTCTGGTTGTACTATATCCCATTTGTTATCCCACTTATCACCCCATACATGAGCCATCAAGTAGTCTTCATACCCTCTTCGTTGAGGCTCTATAAAATAAGTGCCTTGAAATGTAACCATTACAAATAGATGATTCATACTTGAGAATGGGTTCGTATTTCTTATTATTGCACAGCATGCTTTATATTCAGGAAAGACATTATCCCAAATATACTTGAATAATACTGCGTAATCTTGGCAGTTTATGTCATCATCATTATTGAAATCATCTATGTAATAGTGAGTTTCTTCAAGCACATAGTATATTCTTGCATGTGCTTCTTGTGTAGGTGCTTCATCACCTGGTCCAAGTAATAGCAAGAATATTATAGGTATTATGCTGAATAATCCAAAGATTATTGCACACCATTTCAATCGCTGCATGAATAATCTCATTGGTTTTGACTTATTTGGAATATCTTTTTTCAATGAATCTCTTGCCATATCAATAGCTATAGCATTCATGTATTCTTCTTCAAATGGAGAAAGTGACTGTGTAAACATTCTGCAGTTCTTTGATATTCTGCAGTTTTCACACATATTTGGTGTACAAATACCTTGTTGCTTTTTTATAATACATTGTGATTTTATCTTCGCTCCCATCTTTATGTATTTATCAACATTAGTTTCTACACCAAACCTCATCGCTTCACCTCCTCAATATAATCAGCATTAAGGTATACTATACCATGCAGTTTTGTTAATGAACCTACTGCTCTAATATCTACACCTGTATTATACATGATGTCTTTAGAACACAAAATCTTAAATATATCATCATTCTCAATGTACAGCACTTGTTTACTATTGTCGCTGTTAACTGTTATATCTATGATTTTGCCTTCTAATATTGCTTGATTTATATACTTCATGCTAATCCTCCTTATACAAAATAAAAGCCACCTGTATAAAAGTGCAGCAGTAGTATACATACAGGTGGCCAGAAAAAGTGTCTACTACAGATTATGCAGAAGGCAATGCTTCTACTGTGTAGACTGAGTTGAAGATGTTCTCCTTGTCTTCCTTAAAGGAAACAACAATACCTTTCTCTTCCCAGTACTTAATCTGATGGTCGATTGCAGCTTTTCCTTTGAGTGTCTTCTGGAATACTTCCATGAGAGAGACTGTTGAGCCAACGGCCGGATTTTCACCAAACAGCTTAGTGAATGTTGATACACCACCTGCATTTCCTGCAGTTGTTGGATTTGCTCCCTTAACGAGGAATGACTTCAGCTCGTCATCAAGTGCATCGAACCAACCATTCTTCTTTGAAAGATCGAGAAGCTTGCCAAAGTTTTCAATAGCTTTCTGCTTTTCAGCATTCTTCTTTTCCTTCCAAGCCTGTGCTGATTCACGCTTCTTGCGCTTGAACTCTTCCAACTTTGTGGCTTCGTCCTCTGTCACTTCGCTTTCGATTACTGGATCCATTACCTGACTCTTGTCCTTCTTGCTCATATTGAGTACCTCTTATATTAAAAGAACATTATCGTTCAACTTCTTTGTCTATTAACAATAGAACTCTCAAGAAGTTTTCTTACTGTTCTTTATTTATAATTTAATTATACAGTATAAAAATTATTTTTTTAATTTTTAATTAAATTGTTTTTAAGTAGACACCAAGCGTATTGCATATGATCGTCCTTGTAACTAAACACATGATACTCAGGTCTTGGGTCATAATCAAGAACCGTGAGATTATCAGAGTTACTCAAGAACTCTGCTTTTTTCAAATCTACTTGTAGGTCTTTATCAAATGCATCTATATATTCGACCATCTCATCTATAGATTGTAAATCATTAGATAATATGCAGACACAATCTTCATATCCAATTGGAAGTTCAGTTGCTGCAATAGCATTATACAAAATATATTCTACGTCTTCTGGCTGTGTTTCTTTTTCTGGGAATTTTACTTCTTTGAAGAATCCAGCTGATGTTAGATAACCATTATCATAAATTCTTAAAAGAACAAGAGCATAATCTATATTATCAACATAAACAACATTCATGTCATCCTCCATCTTCTAGTTTATCAATATATTAAAAAGATTTTAATTAAAATCTTAAAATCTTCAATAATAACTTTAATTTTTCAATCTAAAATTAAAAAATTAAAAAATTAAAATTATTATATTTATAATAACCAACAGAAAAATTACACATAGCTTAAAGCAAAGCATAGACATCCTGTTGTTCATACTCTGCTTTAAGTTGAGAGTGGGTCTGTTAATAATCTTTCTTCATGTACAACCTCCTATCTATATTATAATACACTTCTTCATCTTATACAATTTTTAATTAAAAGCTTATCCTCTTTGCTTTCTAAATCTTTCATTTGGAGTTACAAGTCTATGAAAACCTTCAATAGCGTCATCATTGTCAATAATAGAATCTTGCTGCATGGTCATGACTAGTATTAAAAGTAATTCAAGTAACTGCAAATCTCTTTTACATGCTGTACGTATCGCAGCAGCAGCGCCTTTAGTTATCTTATTTTCCAACTCATCTCTGTCTTTAAGAGCACACTTATATCTGTATTCAAGTACAGAGATTCTGTTCTTAATAAGTTTTCTCATGTATTGCTTGTTCATTAAAACTCCTTGTTGAGAATGGCCTCCACATCCTTCCACTCTGTTTCATTCCACTCTCTAACTTTGAATTTCTCTCTGTCTACAGGAACATATTCATCTTTGCTATCATAATAGAAGTGTGTGTATACTCTATCATTTTCAAGACTTAATACCTGTCCGTAGCCTAATGCTAACCATCGTGCCAAGTCTCTTCTAAGCACCACTGGTTTTTCATCCATAACGTTTTGGAACGCTGGATCAATATACACGAACCTCCAACATGACTCCTCCATATCATCAGGATTATCATTTACAATCCTAAATGGAAAATTACTGGCATCTTCTGTATTCTCTATCTGTATAAGATGTCTTTTAATAGAATCATTGTCTGCTGCTAGCATTTCTTTTATTTTGTATACTGAATCCGCAGCAATGCACCACTTACCAATCATATCATCACTAGGTTCAAAATAAACAAATGCTGAATTGTATTCCATCATTCCTCTGCCTCCTTAGCTTCTGCTTCTGTTTTCATCATGTGTTCTGTAACACTCTTCAACAAACCAGGATTACCAATCTGTGATTTAAGTATAGTCTGACCAAGAGCTGACATCTCAACCTTGATACACACATCTGCCATACTATACACCAATGCATCCTGCTCAAACAAGTTACCCATCGACTCGATAAGAGCACCAATGTCTCTTACAAGGTCTTTGGCTTTGTTTTCAAGTGTCATTAAAACTTCTTCTGGTGAATCGAAGCTATTCATAAAGTCTTTGATGTCCTTACCAGAAATTCTCATTGTCTTACTTTCCACTGCCATGTTTATTCCTCCTCTACCTTTTCCCAGTCATTAAGTGTATTATCTGATAGCCATCTACCAGCAAATATATGTTTGTTTGTTACATCAAATGAATCAATAGCTGTTACTATTGCTATTTGTCCAGTAGAAGCTCTTTGTATAGTATCTCCAATTCTTAGTTTAGTCCAATATAAACCTTTTGGTACAGGTTCAGAGACAAGATAACAGAGTGCATAATTAGAACTAGCATCAGTATCAAAACGATATGTACAATCATCAGGGTTTACTGCATTTAATGTCTCTGAATATTCCTCAGTGTTATCTTCAACTATTTGTCTTAGTGTATATAAGTCATCAGCTACAAAAACCTTGCTACCAGGTTTTACTTCATCAGCATTCAAAGCCGTATATACACGGCTCTTGTCAAATTCCATATTCTGCCTCCTTCCACGGTTCGTAGTCTTCTTCAGGGTCATAGTCTTCACCATACCCTGACCAATTGTCCCAGTCAAGATCATAGATTACATTCTCAATCTCCTCCTCCATTTCTTTTGTTACCGGAACTTCAACTCCGTCTTTAGTTACCTTATTGATTTTTATTTCGTCAATATCCAGATCATCATCTGGCGGCCAACCATCTCCATTCTTAGTATACATGCAGCCAGGGTCATGATACCAGTTACCTGTACATGTAACATCCGCCACATATTCATCGTCATCTTCACCAAAGTAGAAGATAAGGTTATCGTTCTCATAAGAACATTTGCCACTACTCATCACTCAATCCTCCTTAAAAATTAAAGTTGATTTTTATTGGGTCTTTATTACACATGAAGTAACATGTAGCTTCATTATAATAATCTGTGTTTGTTTCAAGCCAAAGCAATACATCTTCATCAGTGCATCTTTCCATTGGAACAGTATAAAAATGTACTGCATTATTTGAATAATCTAAAGTAACGATGTGTACTTCTTCCATACTAACCTCACTTTCGATTCATCGAATCAATAAAGAAAATTACTACGAGGATTAAGAATCCTCCCAACAAAAAGAACAGTAAGTCAATCATCAACCAGCCTCCTTTTCCCATTGCTTTGTATTTACATTGTACTTGTACTGCTGTCCAAAACCAGGTCTTATAAGAATGCCATACTGTTCAAAACATACTGGACACATGATTGCCCATTGTCCTGTCACACACTTAGCATCCATGAATATGGCTGGTTCTTCAACACCACAAAAATCACATACAGGCTTGCTACCTATCCAAGTTTTTACTTTTGGCATATCACATCTCCTGGATTAGTTGTCCATCGAAGTAAACTTCGATGACTTCTCGATAAAATGAATTCTTTATGTAATCCGTGAAATCTTTTTCAGAAAACTCGAATGTATTTACTTTGCTACTCTTCTTGCCTCCAAATTCAACTATTTCATCAATTGCACGCTTAATTTTAAGCACTGGTACTGCAAATGAACCATTAACCATGTTTTTAATCTTTACTTCAATCATGACACACAACCTCCTATATAATGACATGCTTCTTTGATTGCCTTGCTAGGGATTCGTTTCCCTGCAAGGACTTTGTTCTTGTTGTTAGTTTTGAGCTACGAGCTTCCAGTTCTTCTGGTTTGTGTAGCTTTCCAGCATACGGATACAATCCATTGCTGTTCTTGTTAATCTTTTGTCTGTTATATGTCCACTTTTTTCATTGCTAAACTTCACGAATGCCAAGCTTTGTCCTTGAAGAACGATAGCAGTTATGATACCACTCCTAAAGACTCTATTGATTCTGAACATGCACTACCTCCTACTCGTTTAACAACTTTGCTATGCTAAGCCAAGGCTTTATGCTTGAGTCTTGTGGTTGTCCATCTTTTTGCCACTGTTCAATAACTGCAGCAACCAAATACTTGATTCCAGGTTTTAATTCAAGCTCGCTTTTTGTCCACTTAGGACTAGATTCAAGTTCGCTTTTTGTCAACTTAGGATTAGTTTTTTGCTTAGGCTTTTTGCCTGCTTTGTTCCATTCCATAGCAACCTCAACGAATCTCGAACTCTTGTCCTTTGTTACGAAGTTTAGTGACATATCTATACAAGTCCATCACTGCATTCGTCTTAAACACAACACGACTTCCAACTATTACCATGTAATTGTCTTTATCATTACAAATTGCAAAGCTCATATATTCCTCCTTGTTACTTTGTAACCTCGTCTCTGGTACTCATCCTTGACCTTCACATCTTGCGTTCGAAACAATTCGTCATTCTCGAACCAGACAATCCAATACATAAGCACCTCCCTTCAAGTTTAGATTAACAAATCTAAAGCTCGCATCTTAAATCCAATACTTGCATTCTTGAAGAATTTTGCAAGTTCCATTTCACCTTTTTTATACATATCAATTGCTTTGCTACAATAAAAATCTGACTTGTTCATTAAAGTTGCATAGTCCATAGTTCACTCCTCACAAAAGTAGCCCCTTGCGGGGCATACTTTCTATTCATTATCGATGAATTCCTTGAGTTCGGGATTTTTCTCGAGCAACTTGTTGACTTCGACCTGTGTCATGACAATCTGTGCATTAGCATCCTTCTTGAAAGCACCTGCCATGGAGATATTGCGAGCAAACCTCTCACCTTCATTCGTTCGCAACATTATGTATGCCATTGAGTACTTTCCATTCGGATTTTCTCCAAACAACTTCTTTGCAGCGCTCGGTGTTGGTAGCATACTCTTGACAATTTCGATTGCTTCGTTATCACCGAATTTTGTGACAATTTCCAGCAACTTCTCAAGTTTAGCAACCTTGTCACTTTTATTTTCGGTGGTCGGATTTGCAGACTTTCCATTTGCACGGTAATTCTTGTAAGCATCAACTTCTTCCTGATTTTTGCAAGAAGCGGGCAACATAATTCCGGCAACTTTTGGCAATCCACTTGGTGGAGTTGGAATGTCACGTGGAGCTTGTGTCAATCCACTAAGTTCGTCAACAGTGAAACCGAAGTCAATCATCTCTTGAAGATTGTTGAATCTCTTGATGTCTTTCGCACTTTTGAGTTTTTCAAGACCCAAGTTAATCATTTCGTTAGTCACTTTTGACCCATCTCTAGTAATTGTAATGTCGTAATTCTTAAAAGCCATAGTCGGCCTCCTTCTAGGGTAATTTTTGCAAGTGAGGGTATTTTCAGTGCACAGACAAATGTTGGTTTTATTCTGGACTGAGTATCTCGTCTCAAGAATCGTGTTTTTTGTCTCGTGTATCTTGTATTCCTCCTTACAATTCCTATTATAATATGTTTTTAATTAAATAGTAGTGATGTTTACATTTAGGCGCACAAACTTTTTATCTCGTAAACTTCATCAAAACCGATGGTACAAGAAGAACGCGTCTAGAGCAGCCACGAATGATACATGCAACAAGAAACATTCTACTCGCTGTCATGGATGATACATGCAACAGGAAGAACAAATATGTGTAAAATGTTAAATGTAAAACTATGCGTTTGTGAATATAATAATTTTAATTTTTTATTTTTTTAACTTTGGAGTGGAAAAATTATAATTTTATATTGGAAATTAAAAAATAAAAATAGAAAACCAATTTATATATTTACATTAAGATACTAGAAGTGTAGCAGAATGGTTCCTGTTGTTCAAAAGCTGACTGCTATTAGTCTTATAGACTTGTTGTTATTTATTTTTAATACATTTACAAAATAATTGTTTCTATATTAAAATGCAAATACGAGGTAGAACATGATTAAAGTGCTATGTGAAACACAGAATACTCTTTTGTTGAAGGACCTTGTATCTTTTCAAGGCAACTTGAAAAAGCGTACACCAGGTGACATAAAGGACTTGTCAAATAGTCTTGTCAATGAAGGGATGATAATGCCTTTTGTTGTATGGCAACAAGATGATTCAAACAAGTTACTTGATGGTCATGGAAGACTGCAAGCTTTGAGTTTGCTATCAGAAGTAGATAGTACAATTAACGAGCAACAGTTTCCAGTCCTTTTTATAAAAGCAGAAAATGAAGATGATGCACGTAAACTTTTACTGCAAATCACTTCAAGTTATGGACATATCAATAAAAAAGGAGCTATTGAATTTTGCTCAAGTATCTCTGGATACAGGGCTCCTGCAATAAATAAGTATGTTCATCATAAACAGGTAAAAAGAAAAGAGGTCAATAAGAACACACAGATAATAAAAATATCTGTTCCTGTTGAAATGGCAAAAAATGTAATTGATTTGTTAAAACAGGTTGATTACATTCAGGTTCTATGAGGTTATAGATGAGTGAAGAGCTTGTAGTTTCAAAAGATGTTTGGGACTCATTTGAATTTAATGAGCAAGAAAGTCATGAACAACAGTCTCAAGGAATAGCTAAGACTGAATCATTTTCAGCAGGCATTCGTAAAATGCTTCAGCAACCAACTTCAGAAGACAATGATTTTGGTAAGCAAGAAGAGATAATAGTTGAGCAGTATAAATCAGTCTTTGAAGTTGCTCGTGATTCAAACATGACTATATCTGAGTTCGTTCAGAGAGATCCACAGTATGCAGTACGTTTAGCTGAAAAGTGTTATACTGATTGGCAAGCACTACTTTCTCAAGCTGCAATTGAAGGTGGTATAAGACTACAAGATGAAAATGGTGAAGAAAAAACGTATGCTCTTAATAAAAATCAAGTAAAACTCATTGAGTTACGTATAAATGTAGCTCAGAAACAATTAGAGGTTGTTCAAGAGCTTTCATTAACATCTTATAAAGATGGTGAAATGAGAAAAGATACTCTTGAGCGTGCAATGTATAAACGTGCATTAAAAGGCAATGATCGAATGGCTATCTATTTGCATGATCGTGTAGATGGTCGTCCAGCTGAAACTAAACAAGTTGAATATGATTATGATAACGCTTATAACATTTACGCAATAATAAAAACGCTGTTTGACAAGCAGCTTGAAATACTTAACAGTGGAAATGGTATTAGATTGGTGTGTTGTTCTCGTCGTGCTGGAAAAACACACTTACTTGTAGCTATTCTTATGATAGAATGTCTTCGTAAACCAAGAACAACTGTTATGTATATTGGTGAAACAATGGAACTTTCTGAAGCTCTTGTTGATAAAGCAGCTCAAGATATTATAGACATTTGTCAATTGAAAAATAAACGTGGTATGCGTTTAGACTGGAAGCATTTTGATAATGGTTCTAAGATAATAATTCGTGGTTTAAGTAACACAAAAGACCCTGACCAAATTCGTGGTAAAGCAGCAAAAGTTATTGTAATAGATGAGTTCTTCCACTTGAAAAGTGAACTTCTTGAATATATGCAACGTGAAGTTCTTGAGCCTATGCAAATGGACTATGCAGATGATTATATGTTCATTTGTGCAGGTACACCTCCAAAGATTAAAGGAACTTATGGTGAGAAAGTATGGAAAACATGGGATGTTCCACATTTTAGTTGGACATGGCGTGATAACCCGCACCCAGTATCTCTTGAAGCAAGGGAAGAGTATGTAAATAAGATTTTGAAAGACCAAGGTTTTGACTGGTCTTCATCATTTGCAAGACGTGAGTATAATGGTGAATGGGCTTATGATGATGACCTTCTTTTGTATCCAGAGTATCATACTTATAATCCAAGAGAAAACTTGCCCACTATTGAAATATCACGTGTTATGTTTGGTATTGACTATGGTGTAGGTGATAATGATACATTAGTAGGAATAGCATGGTCAGATGCAGAGCATAGAGGATTCGTGTTCTGGGAAGATAAGTTTAATCGTCTTGACTTATTAAATAAACAAATATCTCAGTTAGAGTATCTTTGTGGAAGAGTAAAGTCAGCTTGGGAATATGCGCTTGACTTCTTCCCATCTTATAGTAAAAAAGAAGCAAATAAGCGTATTCTTTGGGATGCAGATGATAATGACCAGCACCTTACAGACCACATGAATATAAATATATCTATACCTTACATAGATGATGTCACAGGTGATAAAAAAGAATTAGGTTTGAACATTCAAAATGCACATAAGACAGATAGAACGCTTATGTTTGATAAGATACGTGACCTATTACGACGTGGTGATTTACTTCTTATTGAAGATGGAAAAACTGCAAAAGAAGCAGATTCTACAGTATTTGTAAGAGGTCCAAATGGTGAAGTATATCCTGAAGTAGATAGTACTGTTTACCATCCAGATATTCTTCCAGCTTTGCGTTATGCATTATGGAATGTTTTAGGAGTTGACTGATGAAGAAAAGAGAAAAAGAGCCATCACTAATAAGAAAGCTTATTAGCATTCATTATGAACAAGCTAAGAGAAGAAGAGCTCTTAGAATTCTTGCAAAGCAGACATGGTCTATAGACTTTTTGTCAGAACTACTCGTACGAGCAGCTAAATTATTAGATGATAATATTCAGCTCAGTATAACAAATAAAGATGGTACAAAATTAACTTTAACATATTCACAAGCTATAAAGTCTGATAGACTTTTAGATGATACAGATATATTCAATCACTTAGATGATGATGCAGCTGTTGATGATTTTATTAGTAAGCATGGGAGATAATTATGGCAGAGAAACAATTCATTAAGTTTTATACAGTAAAGCCTACTCGTGAAAATATCAATAAGTTTGGTAAGTTGAATAAAGATGCACAGTTACAACCATTATATCATAATTATTATGGAATTGCAGATAATTCAATTGGTGAAGTTCTTAACAAGCCAATTGAATATGACAACAGTAAAAATAAACATCCAGATAGAAAGTATACTTATTTTGACCATCAAGACAAAGAAGAACCAGGTATAAAGAAAGAAGTTAAGTCACCTGATGGCAAGTTTAAGCGTGGATTTTCAGCTAACTCTTTGTTCAATACAGAAAGAATAGATAAAGTTGAATCAGACAAAGGAGATATCATGGTACATGGTAACATACCAAATAGAAAAATGATCGATGATGAAGTTTACTTACGTACAGGAACAGTCGATCAGTCTGATAAAAAACGCATTGATGATGATTTATACAATTTTGATATGGAATCACTATCTAATCTTTGGAATGCAAGATTAGATGGTGAAAACTATCAACTAGCACCTCTTATAGTTTCTACAGATGATAGTAATATAATCAATTATAATGACATTCGTGAAAAAGGTTACTCTCCAAAAAGAGATGATGCAAATGAAGTCATTATCACTAAAATAGATAAAAGAGAACTACCTAAAAACTTTAAGTTTGACGTTAAGACAGCTGAAGAGATACGAGACAAGCTTAGTTCTTTTATCAGATACGCTTTAATCTGTACTAAAAATATTCTAGAGATTACTTTAGATTTGGACAAGCATCCTAATAGAGTAATGGAATATACTGAAACAGTATTAAAGAGTAATAAACAATTTAATGAACTATGGCGCGAGTGTAATGATATTGCTGAATACTTAAATTATACTGATAGCGCTGATAAAGGTTTTGTTAGTAGTATAAGTTATATATTAGAGAAGCTTAGGCATACACTTGATGAAGCTTACCAAGGTTCTTTACATTATGATGAATCATGCTTTGGTGATTATTACTATGCACTATGTGAAGATGAAGATTTTGAAGTAAGCGAAGAAGAACAGTCTGAATTAAAGTCTGTAGTAGACCACTATGTAAATCAAACACATCAAGTAATGGTAGAAGTTTATGATGATCTTAAAGGATTACTAGAAGAAAGTCTTTTTCATATCAAAGAACCTAAAAAGTATTTTATAGGACATAATAAGACAAAGACTGAAACTGAAATGAAGCAATACTTTCCACAGGATGAGATATACTCTGATGAAAATATAAAAAATGTTAGAGAAGAAAAATAATATATTTACATATATTTTAATATAGTATACTATAATTAAGGAGGTCGTAGATGGCTTTAGTTAATTGGACAAAAGATACTGTCAATAATGAATATAGACCTACTTTGTACCCAGGTGAAAAGTCTGATGGTTGGGATATACCTGATGATATATCAGTTGATTTTCATAGATTGAATTCAGTAATAGAATCAAAGTATTCTAGAGAGTACTTGAAGATTTGTGCTTTTTATAATAAGATGTTTCCGTCACTTAAATCATCTGATTGGTGTAGTTCTTCATATAATGTTCAACCATTTACTGCACTTGACCAAGAAAGAGCTGATACTGGAACAGGCATGCAGTATAATTATCTGAAGCAAATTATTGACCAGATAACATCTCGTCTAGGTACAATAAGTTTTGTGCCGATGCTTATTTCAGAAGACCAGAACTTCGAGTATATAGTATACAAAGATGAAGTAGAACGTATTCTTCGTATGTATATACGAAATGATTCTTTTAATAGAAAAAGTCTTGAAGCATTCCATGATGCAGCTATCCTTGGATATAGCCATGTCTTCTTAAATCCTTATACAGGTCAATTAGTAAAAGCTAGTGACTATGAAATAGGCATTTTTGAAAGTCAGTTTAATAAAGGACAAGTTGTTCAAATGTTATATCGTGACTACGCATATCCAGTGTCTGAAGCATTAGTCTATTTGGAACAATGTGAAGATGAAGAGTTAAAAAAAGAACTAATGGAAAGTATGCATGATAGAACAACTGTTGATTTTAAGATGTACTTTGATTGTCCATCACATGAAGTCTATGTGATTATAGATAATAAAGTTCTTCCTAAAAAAGACTATCCATTTGATACAGTGCTTTTAGCTACATTCCAATGGGATGTAGGTTTCTCAAAAACTACTACAGCTTCATTATTTGATTTACTCTATCCACTACAACGTGAGATAAATAAGATTGCAGCAAAAATCCAGCAGCTCATTAGACTGTATAAAGGTTCTATTCCTGTATTTAATAGTGACGTTGACCTTGCTATGAAGAATATTACAAATGGTTCTGGTGAATGTTTGTATGTAGATTCATCAAGACCAATTGATTCTTTGATGACAGTAATAAATCCAACTCCACTTGATGCTCAGCTATCTGCAGAGATAACGAATTATAAAACTGCAATGTATGAGTTAGCTGGTATACAGAATGCTTCATTTGATATGGAAAACATGCGTTCAGCTGCAGCTGTAATTGCTCTTGACCAAACAAGAGATTCTGTATTCCAAGCTCAGTTATCTGGGCTTGCTCAGTTTATAAAAGATGCAATAATGTTATATTTTAGATATTTTGCAAAACATCCAGAATCACCTTCTGATAGAAAATCAGTTGACTGGCCAGCTATGTATGATTTATTCAAACATAGTTATATTAACTTGCAGCCAGTTCATATAAATGACCTTCTTTCTGATGAAGAAGAAGCTAAACAAAAGCCAACTGACTATATTAAGTTAGCTGTGTCTCGTATAACTCTTGAAATAATAAAAGGTAAGGTAACTTTTGATACATTGCCATATTATGTTGATACAGAAGAAATTGTACTTGCTATAGCTGCAACTTTAATAAAGTTTGAAGCTCTAGGTATAGAGATACCTTATACACTGCATCTATTCTTGGTTTCAGCATTTATTCAAAGTGTTGTTAATGGTGAGAACACTCTTTAAGGAGATATTATGGAAGAAGGACAAAAACAAAATATAAGCTTATCTTCTGGTATAGACGTCAAAAGTTCAGATATGCTTGTGCCTGTTACTGAACCTTTGTTTCAGCATAATAGACAGCAATTTCAAGGAAAGTATTTGCCATCTTCTGTAAGATTTGAACATGATGGTTGGGCAATAGGAAATGGCTTATATAACTTTGAATTTTATAATAAAGACTTTAAGACACAGTCAGGTAGTTTTTATGCTGTAAAGAAGAAGTTAAATGATAATCCAGCGTATGTCATAATTTTTCAAAAAGAGATTGACTTAGGTAATAGAGTTAATGTTGCTCAAGTTTATTGGAATGCAATATCATCTGCTACTAATGGTGTTAATGTTGAACAGGATAGTCATATAGCAGTTTTCTCTGGTGAGTTCAATGGAATGAACTACACTTTAAGAGTAAACCCAATTGATGATAGCTTTACAATATCTGATAATTCAGAATTTGATGCAATTATAATAAAGCAAAAAGATGGAAGTAGGTCTATAGATATTCTGGACATTGATAGTAGACTTACATTTTCATTTGAATTCTTGCCTGCCTCTGATATTTATGACAGCGACTTACTTTTTGCTAAGCTTAGAAATATTGAAGATGGCAGATATAACTTTGAAAATAGAGATGGAGATACAGTTTTCTATAATAAAGACACAAATGTGCTTGTATGGAATGAAGATGTGTTTCCTTGTAATAATATAGATGGAAATTGTTCAGTACAAGTGAATAAAAGTATTGGACTAGATTTACGTGTTAATACTTCTATAGATAACTGGATTGCTGCTTTATCAAATCCGTCTGTATCTAGTTTTAGTGTTGATCCAAATGATATAGATTTCAAGCTTGGTGGTGCATATAATAAGCCTTTTGATAAATATTCTGTATCTTCTTCATTAAGTAATGGTACTCAATTAACACCAAACAATAAGTTATTTGTATCTGGATGGCTGCCTGAATGGCATACTTTGCATGCGCATGCTAGATATACTGGAGACCATGGTCCTGTTGTAAATGGTACTTCATCTTCACATACTGTCATAATTGAGAGAAGTGGTACTAAGTATAGAGGTGAAGTAATTATTCGTATCAATCCAACTGGAGATTATTATGGTTGGACTGTCTATTCAAGGCCTGTTTATGCAGTTGATTCAGCTGAGTATGATAATGAAAGCATTGACATTCTAGGTTCACACACAGGTGGTCTGTCTGTATCAATAAAAGATTCACAGACTGGTGATATAGTTTGTGAATCTAGTCTATCTGGTTTTCCTATTAAAAATAATAAGAACTCTGGTGTATATGTGTCTAATATTCAAGCTAGTTTCAGTGTAAGAGGTAGATCTTCAACTCAAGAAGAGTCAGATGCTGGTTTATATTTTCAAAGTTTGACAGAAGATATGCTAGAATTAGGTAACATTTCAGCTAGCTATGGCTATATTTCTACTTCAAAAGGTAGTATACACATTTCATCACCTGATAGAAGTATAGATTTGATATTGTCTTGCAATTCATCAAACCTTAAACCTAATGATGTGCAAGCATCAGATGACATTTTAACTTCTGAAGCTAATTATTCATGTAAACGTAATAATAATGATTTAGACTTATATAGTGCTTGTGCAGTAAAAGGATACTTTGACTATGAACTATCTTTTGTTGACAAGATGACAGAAAGCAATTCTATACAGAAAATGACTTTTGTACCTAGAGAAAATCCAATGGTTCCTGTTAGTGGCCATCATTACATAGACAGAGGTGAAAATGCAGTTTTAAGTCTTTCAATAGGAAGATTATTATCTGATTATGCAACAGTACAAATAAACGTTGATGAAAACTTTAGTCTGTATGCTAGTGAATATAAATATGGTACTACTGACTTAAATGATGAACCAGATGCATACTTACCTTTTGCTGGATATGATGAGAATGACAGAGCTATATCAGAAGGACTCACCAAAGCGATAAACCCATCTTTTAAGATTAACTATACACGTATTGATATAAATGAATATAAAAACGATGAAGTATTAACAGCACTGCAGAGAAAAAGTTCAGTTGATAATGTTTTCTTTAGTACAGTGTTCCAAAGTTGGTTAGAGAATGCACACACAGATATTTCTGAATTATCATTTGTTAGAACGAATACTTATACATCTGCTACACAGACAATATCAGTTTATATAAAAGATACTAGGTTATTTTACTTAAGATGTAATTGCATAACAGGTGAATGCAGTGTTACTAAATACTTGCCTGCTACTATTGATGATTATACGATACAGATAAATAGAGTAAAAGTTATTGATGAAGAGACTGGTGAAGAAACTGATGAAGAAACTGATGACATAACCACAGGTAACTTTATTTCATTTGGTCTATTGATACCATATACATTTAACTTTATATTTGACACTGCAGTTTCTAATGAAGGAACTTTAATATCATATGAAGATAATGAGTATACTTTTGACTATTTAGGAACACAGTTCAAAGTAAACATACTAGATAAAGTTCTTAAGATACGAAAAGATACTTTTAATATGTTGAAAATAAGCAGTAAATATGTAACAGATGTCGATACATTTGACAAGATTAGTTTTTCTGCTATAGTTAAAGGTCCATTTGGAGAACATAACATTTTAAGCTTTGATGATGATTTTTTGTATACACAAGATGATTCGTTAAAGTACTCAGAACTTTTAGACTTTAAGAATGAATTAAAGTTTATTTACACTGATATTGAAAAAGAAGATTTAAGCTATCTTGAAGTAGACGCTATCGATCCAGATGAAGAATTCCAGTTTCTTAAACAACAATGGTGCAGTACTACTGAAATTGAAGGATTTTGGTGGATTGATTCAGAGCATATTTTATTATTAGACAGCTATAAGTTTATCTTACGCAAGAAAACATCAGAATTGCATGATTGGAATGGTGATGTATTTGAAGATGAATATAGCTGGCGAAGAGCTATGATTTTAACTCCTGATGCCTTGAGTTTTGGAGTTACTTCTGCTTTTGATGGAGTTACAGCTTTACTTTATACAGTATCAATAAAAAACAATACATGCATAACAATACGATTCTATGATCCATTAAATGACATGCAGCTTAATGAAATAGAAGTTTATATATCTAAAAAGAACTTAGGAGAAGTACTAAATTTAAGTAATGATTCTTTGAACACATATTCAGAAATAACTGCAACTTCTTTAGTTGGTAGCAGTAAGTTTTCTTCAACATGTATAGGAAACTATATCTTATTTGGAATACATTATACTAATAACTTTGACCAATGGGCTCTTAAGATAAGTAGAGAAACTTTTGCTTATTCAGTGCTGCAAGGTTATGGTTTTGTAGGAGTTAATGGATGCTTAACAGGTGGTGAAATACCAACAGCTTATTTTTCAAATAGTTTAGGTTTTAATGATATAGTTCATCCTTTGGATATTCTGAATGCTGAAGATAAGTTTGTTACTACTCTTGATGACATTTATGCAATTGATATAGGTGAAAAAGTTGTAGGAACAGAAAAGCAGCAATGGTATATCTGTAAAAAATTAAATAGTATAGTGTCACACTTGGAATGGGTTGATGATGCATGGGTAATAAAAGAACTACCAATAACAAATAATCTAGCTCAAAGATACTCATCTGGTTCATTTGGTTTATATAAGCTATCTGACTTTCTAATTCAACCTAAGTCAATAGATGAAATGTTTCCTAGAACAAATATATCAGACCCAAATATGTCTACTATATCTAAACTATTAAAAGCTGCTCTTATAGTAGTAGGTTATCCACTTATATATTTGTGGTTTCCTAAAATACTGACATTCTTGGAGCTTCAGCAAACTTTTGGACAAGCTGCTTATGTTCATAGAAACAATACTTCAGTACACCAATCAAAAGACTTGAATAATGAAAATGATACACATTCAGAAAATGATATGGGAGACTATTGGAAAGAAGGTGAGTTTACTGGAGAAGACAAGCTTCTTTCTGAAATGAAACCAATATCACGAGATGAAGTTTGTTTTAATACACATATAATAAAGCAAACAGTTGGTATAGTTAATTTCTATAATTTGTTAATTAGCTTGCTGATGCCAGGACTTATATCTAAGAGTAGTAGTATAAATGAAGTAAAAATTGAATCACATAAAAATAAGACTAGTACAGAAGATGGTGGAAAACAGTATTCTACATATTATACAAAAGTTATAGATGCTAGTGCTTCAACAGAAAATGTTCTACAAGGTTTATCTAGTAGTGTTGCCAGTGCTGTAGTAGGTACACTAACTCTTGATATGTTCTATTCAACTTCTGATAAACAAGAAATAAGTGCAGGTCCAGGTTGGGTTAATCATAACTTTGTTGCACAGTGTGTGTCTTCATCAGTAACTGCTCATCATATGGAAGTACTACAGACAGGATTATCATTCATTATAAAAGCTCTTACAATGGCTCAAATTGATTTGACAATCTATGGTGTTGAATTATTAGCTGAAGGTTTACATAAGCTTGCTTCAATAGCTGAAAATGCATCAGTCTTTGGTACAAATGTAGGTGTAGCTATTGCTACAGGAATTCATGCTGCAGCTTTAATAGCTGAAGCTGACTTAGCTGCAATGAAAGCTGCACGTGTTGCAATGTCAGATATTCTTGATGCTTTAGGTGCAGGTGAAATTAAAGCTAATACTGTAATGAGTAAAAGTACACACACAGTCGATCCTGAAACTAAACATGCTTATGGTAATAAATCTGAATGTTTTATGTGGCCATGCTTTGGTGCTGGTGAACAAGAAATACCTGATGAGACTGTAGATATAGTCAATGTTGATAATAAGTGGGAAGCTATAATACCAACTATGGACTTTTATGGTAGACCAGTTGTAGCTGATATAGGTTCACCTGAAGTTAATGGTGTAGTAACAAATAGAACAGATGATATAAATAATAAGTTAAAAGGTGATGTGCACTATTACGTTGCAAATGTAAAAGGTAATGTTACTCATAGAAAGTTGCCTAAGAACATGGCATATGTTATAGGTGCTTCTAGTATACTTTCTAGTACACCTTTTAGAAATGAAAATGTTGGTGTTGGTGAACCTGTATTTCCAACACATCCATTCCAAGATTATATAATTGATGATAGATGGCAGCTTGGACATACAGCATCTGTTGGAATGACAACTTGGATAAGCTGTAAAGATACTAAGATTATAGATGGTGAACTATCAAATGTAGTAGTAAGTGATACTTTCTGTGGTGTTGCTTCATCATACACTGCTATTGAAATAAAACGTGGTATAGACCAGAAGTATATAAGACCTTATGCTATAACACCAAATGCATTGACATTGAATAATACAGGTAAGAACTGCTGTTATAATGAAAAAGTTTATCATGCATTTGATGGATATGGTTATCGTATAATTAACTGGATGGGTTCACCTGGTATGGATAAAGCACATCAAACTTGGCTGTACTCATTTCTTGTTAATGACAGATTTAAGAGAAGTAACAAACTGCCATTAAATGAGTATCTTGGTAACTTTGTTTCTGAGCCTGTTCAAAGTATAGCTGGTGATGAGAATGACCATCTATTTACTCTTGTAACTCAGCCAAATGAAAATGTAAACCTTCAAAGTGGAACTATTGGAGAAGATAAGTCAGTCAGACGCTATGCTATTCCAGTATTTACAGAGTATGTTCAAACATTGCCTGCATCTGTTAAAACTGTGTCATCTATAAATCTATCTGTCATTGATGGTGTGACTACTCTTACTACAAATAATAGAGATTTACAGTCTGCGTATAAAGCTCCAGTTTCTGTAGACTTTGCAATTGGTAAGTCTTTATATCGATATACACAAGAGTATATTTGTAATTTAAGACAAGAAAAAGGCATAACTGTAGTTGAAGAAACTGTTCCATGCTTAGGTCTAACTTTCTTAGGTGCTACTCCTCAAGAAGCTTATCTATATTCAAAAGCAACTAGACAGTACTATACATTTACTGGTGGTACTTCATTACAAATGATAGACATGGTTGAAAGATTTAGAAACGTAGTAAATGGCTTCTATGATTTTATAAATCAGGAAGTTATTGTACCTTGTCTTGCTACATTCTTGAGACTTGATAAAAATGTTCATGATGATGAGAATGAGACAGATAATGTCATTGTGCTGAGATTAAAGAATAATAGTTTTGTAGGTGAATTAACACCACCAATAGAGAATATTTATAACACTAGAAGTTGGTACAGAGTATTATCACTTCCATCAGGAATTGCTTATCAAGGACCGAATAGATGTATTATAAATAGGTCTATAGCACAAGAATATATGTATAAACAGATTAAAGATAATTATGGAAAATGGAAACGTGTACCACGTGAAAATTATCATCCTTTCAGAGAATACAAGGCTAAGTATGAGTATGTTGATAAACATATAGGCGATGAAGTAGAAGTTAAAGGATGGACACATAATCCATTCTTACTTGTTACAGCTCCAATAGGAGTTAGTGAACAAACTGATTGCTTATTTGAATGGGAGATAACTTTCTGTTGGCCTATTGAAATGGATAAGCTTTATGGAATAAATAACTATGCTGTAGTTAATATACAAGCTGAAACTATGACACCTGGAGGTAAAGTAATAGCCGCTAGACCTACTCATATATTCTTGAAAAAAGATTTGTTTACTAGAACAGGCAACTATGGCTATTATAGCTTTAAGTATAAGAGTGATTGCGGTGCAGGTAATCGTGAAAGATTACACATTTGGTCAGACCAGTTTATCTGCATATCATCACTGCAATGTGAATATAAACAAATAACAAGTAAACGAAATGAAATACTAACACAGCAAATTGATGTCAGTAGCATGGATGAAATATAATATATTTACAAATAAAAAATATAAGTTTATAATGATATTGATATGGAGGAATATATGGCAAACTGGGCAAAAGATATGGCAGACAGAGCTCGTGCAACAGAATCAAAAACAAGAGCTATGACACCTTCTGCAGTTGCAAGAGAACAGGAACTAACACAAAGATCTAAAGAACATGCAGAAGCAGCAAAGAAAGCTGCTGGTGTTACTCCTACAACATATAACTATAATAATAAGATAAAGCCTTTTACAGAAGAAGAAAAAGCTAGTATGCCAGTCAAAAAAGAATGGTCTTCTAATCCAGCTCAAAGAGAAAAAGATAAAGCTCAAACTGCACCTGTACAGCAGAAACAAGCTGCACCTGCACCTACTAAAACTGCACCTACTCAACAGAAACAGACTGCACCTGTAGATGATGGATGGAGGCTTAGAATAAAGAATGCTAAAGCTTCTGATGCAGATATTAGAAAAGCTTATGAAGAATGGAAAGCTGGCAGGTATCAACCAGGTCCATTAACAATGGCTGAATTTAAGAAAATGGGTCTTATAGATGCTCCTTCAAATAAATTTGAACCTGTTCGATCTAAAAGTCAAGAGGATGTAGATAGTGCTACTAAAAAGAATCAAGCGTATGCAGATTCACTCAATCAGTTTATAAATAATAAAGGTTGGTCATTTGATACAGCTGAAGATATTAGATACTCTCTTAAAAAGCAGGGATACTCTCCAGAAGAAGTTGAGCAATATACAAAAGCTATTCAACAGCAAATGTTTAACCTTGGTAAAAATGGACAAGTCACAAAGAATGACTTGAAAAAGCTGCTTTCTGGCTATGGCATAAACAACGTTTCACAGTTAGACCAAACAGCTAAGCTTATAAATGACAGTTATGTAAGTCTTGGTCAAGACTGGTCACAGAGTGTAGATGGAAGTTATTCACCTAATTACTAAGGAGTGAATTATGAGTAATCCAATGAGTTCTGACTTTTATGGTGATTTAGACAGTGTATATGACTCAAAGCAAAGAGATAAATTGAAAAAGCAGCGTGAGAAGGAAAGACAAAAGTATGATGAAGAACAAGCTAGAAAACGTGAGCAAGAACTTCAATCAAACGCTGAAATGGATAGACAAAAAGAAATCAATTCTTTGCAAGAACAGCATACTAAATTAAACAGTGAATACATTGCTTTGAATAAACAAGCTTTAAGTCTTCCTTATGGTTCACCTGAAAGAGATAGTATTGAAAGTAAAATAGACAATATTTCTCAAAAAATGTCAGAAGTAGAAGCTAGACAAAAAGAAGTGAATAATAAAAAAGCTTATGTAGATAATCATGTTACACAAGCTAAAAGAGCAGAGCAAAAAGGAAAACTTGATGCTCTGCCTAAGTATAAAGAGCCAAAAAAGAATGCTACTACAACTACTGATAATAAAGATAGCCAGACACCTAAAGAAACAGCTACAACTGAAAATAATCAAACACCTGGAGAAACTACTACAACGACTACTACTAGTTCTACTACAAAAAATAATATTTCTCCAGAAGCTTATGCAATGTTAAATGGAATAGGATTTGGAAAAGATCCTTCTCTTAAAACTGAACATCAACGTAGACAGGCAGCAATGCATGATATTCAAGCTGGTGATGAAGCAAAAAATAGCCAGCGTAATATGCAAAAAGCTAACAGAAATGCAAAAGATGTAGCTGCTGAATATGGAGCTGCAAAAGCTGCAGCTGAAAATGAACAGAAAGTAAATAATATGGCAAATGCTTCAGCTGGTGCAGCTGCTCTTGAAAGAGGTACACAAGTTGGAGATGCATTACAGGTTGAACAGATGCAGAATGAACAGTTTGATAAAGGCGTAGCTAATCAACGTGAAATGTGGGGAGCTAGACAAACAGCTGAACAAGAAAGAAGTGATGCTGGTATTGGAGACTACAAATTTAGGCAGACAGCTGCATATAATGGTTTGTCAGATTATCTTTCAAGAGGTGGAGCTAATGAACAGACTACTGAAACTACACAGACAACTGAAACACAGCCAGCTCCACAAGATAAAGCTCCTGAGCCTGAGCCTGAACCAGAACCAGAGCCAAAAGATGACCCTGAACAGTTTAATACAGACTGGCAAAGTGTATTAAACTATATTACTTTTGGTAATGATAGAACGTCTGGATGGTCTAATAACCAGAAAGATGGCGGTGCAGCAAGAAAGTTTGCAGAAGCTCATGGTTGGAAACCTGTTAATATGTCTCAAGCTCAATGGGATGCAAAAGGTGCTAATGCTGAAGGAATACGCCAACAAATTGTTGCAAAACAAGCTCCAGAGTTCTATGCTGCTTGGAAACAAGGAAGTCATAGATTTGATACTGGAAAACAGATAAATGCAGGTGACAATGGTGCAACTGTACAACAGTTTCATGACCAAAGTCAAGTTAAATGGGAGACTGGTGCAGATGGCCAGATGAGGCCTATTCAGTAAGGAGGATATATGCCAGCTAATAATAGTAATCAATCAATGAATGCTATTCTTGATTATATACGAGAAAATCCAGCAATGCTAGATGAAATATACTCTGCTTTTGATACTATGGCTGCACAGAATCCAAATTCTAAAGTATCAAAAGAATGGAAGAGTGCAAAAAAAGATATAGAAGCGAGTGACATTATAAATTCTATTAACGAAAGCAATGAAAATGTTAAACATGACTATGAAGGATGGGATGATACATATGCTAATATGTATGGTCATGGGTCTATGTCTCCAGATATAAATGAGATTATTCTTCCTACTGTTGGAGATGTTGCAAAAGCTTGGGGAGGATATGAAGCTGCAACAAAAGGAATTCTAGGTTCAGCTCTTATGGCTATGGGCAATAATATGCATGAGAATACAGGACCTTATGCTGAAGTATCTAAACTTATGGATAGAGGTGCAAAGAAAGCTGCAATAATTGAAGGTGCTAAACTTGCTGCAAAAGGTGCAGGTATGGGTGTTATTGGAAAAGCTGCTGGTGACATAATACAAAATATAGCTGATACTCTTAGTCAACGACAAGAGCAAGCTCGTACAACTACTCTTCTTGAAAATGAAAATCCTTCTGGAGAGTTCTATAAAACAGTACGTGCTTTGAAGAGATAAGGAGACAGTATGAAAGTAAATGATTTACTTAATGCAGATGGTTTGAAAGGAAAACTGTCAGCTGTACTTAATTTTGCAAAAACAAAAGAAGGGCGTAGACTTATATGCTACATTGCTTCTACTTTAATTCCTGATGCAGGTATATTGAAAGCTGTTGGTACAGTCATATCTGATGAAAATCTTAAAGAGATTATAGGAAAAAAAGAACCTTATTCAATTGATGAAGTAGCATTAATGTCAATGCTTGCTCATAATAAAGATAATAAAGAATTCTTGAATGATGATTCAGACGATTCTGTTATAGATAACTACGCAAAATATTTGCATAATTATTTATATAATTATAAAGAAGAAGCAACAGCTCTTGATCCATCTATAGACCCAAATCAAGAACAGATTGGTATAATGGCACAAGACCTTGAGCAAGTAAATCCAGCTTGCGTGAATGAAACACCTGAAGGTGTAAAAACAGTAGATACAGGAAGATTAGCGCTAATGAATGCTGGTGCAATAGCTGATTTAGCTCGTAGATTAGATGCTTTGGAGGCAAAATATGGCACTAACTAAAGAAAATAGTAACATAGACTTAGATGATAAATGGTATCGATTCAGTACACCTGATGAAGCCAACTGGACTGAACTTCATACTGCTGAAGATATAGCTTCTCCAAATTACACATTCAGTAATGAAGCTTTTAAGGGAGCTATGGATGCAATGGGTCCAGATGTAACTTATAAGCAATATAAAAGAATGATTGAAGAATGTGAAAAAGCTAAAGATACTGATGGTCTTTATGATATTCTAAAAACTTGTATAGATAAAATACAGCAGCGTAGTCCTGGAAAAGTACTTATTAGTGACCAAGGTTTATCTTTTAATGATGAATCTATCACTAATGGAGCTATAAAAGTAAAAGTCTTTTCACCTGAAGATAAGTCACCAGAAGGAAAAGCTATACGCTTAATTGTTTCTGGAGGTGGTAACTGGTTGACAGCTGCATTATTCAGGTCTAAAATAGCTAAGACAGGTAGTGCAGCTAGAAAAGATGTTAAAGATTCAGAACTTGGAAGCTATCTAAAAAATATTGCTTCAGAACTTCTTTATGGAGCTAAACGTGTAGAACAAGCTGGTTCAACATATGATATTGCTGCAGCAGTTGGTGATAACATGGCAAGAGTTATACTACTTGAAGATATAGGCTTCAAAAAAGAAGCTAGTGCTTTACAGCAGTCTTATCAAGCTACTCTTGACAGATACAGAAGTGCAAATAAGTTTATTAAAGCTACTAGGTATTATTGTGCTGATGCTGTTATTCAAATGGCTGCACAATTACCGACAAGTGCAGTTACTCCTGAGTTACAGCAAGATTTAGCTGATGCTAGACAAATATCAAATGATCCAGAAAAACAGTTAACAATGTTATATGCAAAAACAATGTCAGCTACTGCAAATTCAGCAGGAAAGAAGAGTAGTATAGCTAGTCAAATGTATAAAGCTGGACAAGATACATCTAATTTTGCTGAAGGCGGAGGTAAGAGAAAATGAAAAAATTGCCACAACTTTTCTATAACAAATTTGATAATATACTTGGTTCTGGTACAGACACTGGTGGTGACAGTGCTGCAATAGAACAGACTGGTGGTATTGGAAGTGTTCCTTGGCTTAACTTTACTAGCTATAATAAGAAGTCTAGTAATCAAGGAACATTTGATAAGAAGAATGACAGTGAATTAAAGACTAGAGAAGATGATAAAAAAATTCTTGGTGAACAAGAAGAAGACACACAGTATCTTTATGATAAATCAAACAATGACTATACAAGAACAAGAATAGACCCTCATTGGCAAGAAAGTATGGGCAAGAATAATTATAGAGGCAATCTTAATAATAAGAGTTATGCTGCTACATTAAACTTGTCAAGGGCTACTGATGCACTAAATAATATGAGGCATTGGGATCCAGGTACAACTGGAAGACATACTAATAGTTCATTTGGTTCTGAACAAGCTCAAATGAGTAAATCAGAAAGATGGGAACCAATTGAAACACAAGAAACTAGACAAATGAGACAGAATGAAAAGATAGAAGAACAAGTTAGAAGTAGAGATGCTGCAAGACAAGCTAATGTACAAGACTACGCTCTTGATTTACAGAAGCAGATGGATAATTCTAACTTTGCTCTTGCTAATATGCTGCATACTTCTGATGTACAGATACAGACAGCTAGAAGAAATGCTATGCAAAATGCAAATATTAACATGCCTATTCAGACATATCTTTCACAGTATCTGCAATACTTTAATACTGAACTTCAAATGCATGCTAAAGATAAAGCTTTGGCAAAAATTATTGACGTTTATGTTAATCAAAATGCAGCTGTTGCTCAGTTAGCTGCACAGATATATGCAGCGAATGTAACTGTTCCTGGTGGACTATCTCTTGCACAAGCACAACTTGAAAAACAAATACAGCAAATGTTCCCAGGAAATCCATTAGCTTCAATGGAAGCTACTGAAGCTATGGGCGGTTTGGTCCAATGGGATACAAGTGGTGGCTTGTTAAAATAGGAGGAGTAGATGTTACAAATAAATACTTGCAATTATGCTTCTGATGCTCTTGAAGATGCTATGAGACTAGCTCAAGTAAAAGCATTAAACAGCTTTACTTTCTCAGATTGCTTGAATTATTTGAACTATGCTTGGCGTGACATTTATGATAGAATAGCTATGATTGATGATGGCTATTATGGAACAAACATTCAGTTAACTAAGAAACTGACTAAGCTTCCTCCTATAGTAAAAAATACAGTGCAGGTTTATACAGCACAATCTCCTCTTGGTTATGACAGAATTTTATACAGAGATGCAGGTACTACTGATATAACTGCTTCAGGCACTTATAAAATAAGTGGAACTGAATTATACTGTGAAGATGCTGTAAGAAGAAAAATGTGGCTATACTTTGTGCCAGCTTGTCCTATGATATTTTTTACTCATCATAACAGAGACCCTATTCTGCATGAAGAAGAAATAGAGCCTGTTAGAAATGATATTTTTGGTCTATTCCAACTATTTGCATACATTGATGATAGAGCTATTGATATAAAATCTGCTACAAGAGAAGAGTTGTCAAATGTATCTAAATGGTGTGTACAGCATAGAAACTTAAGTCTTAATCAAGTAGAAGATATTACAGAAGTGATTAAAGCAAGTCCACTTGAAGATGAAGATGATGGTGAATGGAAAGTTGTTTATGTTTCTTGTGACTATCCATATATCTTTATTTCATATGAGCATAGCATAACAAAAGAGCATGTTTCAGGATTCTTAGATTCAGACAGAACATTTAATATATTTAATCCTTTTGCGTTTATAGGAAGAAACTCTAATATAGAGTATATTAAATGTAACTGGAATGATAAGACTGGAATGGGAGTAATAGTAAAAGACTATAATGATAGTGAAAGATTAAAAGAACTTGGCTGGACGCCTGATACTAGACTGAACTATCCAGCTCCAGAGATGTATAGATATTTAGTTGCTAGACTAGCTGATAAGCTGTCAGCATTAAATGAATCGAATATTATGGGAGTTCAAAAAGAACTTGTTGAAGCTAAGTATGCTTTTGAAGCTTATCTTGATAAGGATAAATCATCATTCAAACGTATAGCTAATGTCAATCCACCTACTTTAGGTGATTGGCTATAGGAGATTGACATGAGTATGGAATTTTCAGAAACACCAGAAGGCATAGAGTTTTGCATAAGATATAATGATTCATCGGATGCTAAAGAAGATCTTGAAGCTTTCAAGAGTGATGTAGAAAAAGCTAGTAGTAGAAAAGTTCAAAATGCAATGATGAATGATACTGCTAAACAGTATGGAAAAGAAAAGCCTTCTGAATTGCCTGAACAAGCCAAAGAAAATGTAAGAGAAGCTATACATAATAGTAAGCAAGCAATTAAAGATGCTACTTCAGCAAATGAATTACTCACTAAAGAAGCTGTCACTGATGGTGGTGTTATTCTTGATAAACAGAAAGTTTCTCAAGTAAAAGATAAAGTACGTGATGCACAAGATAGCCTTGGTTCAGCACAAATTGCTTATTCAAGAGCTATGATAGAAGATACACCAGTCAAAGATTCATATGATAGAGGTGTAATTGATGTAATACAAAAGTCGAATGTCATACCTTATTTACTGAGTCCAAGAAAAACTATTGATAATACAGATGATGATGGTACTATAAAGAATAGTACTATGAACGTTAAACAAGATTTTAATAACTATAAAAGAACTACAAAAGCATACAGAGAAAATGCTTCTAAAGACATATTCAATTACTTTAATAATCTTAGAGAGGTAGGATTACAATGATAGCTGGAACAAGAGAAAGCATAGAGAATGCTAATGAAGAATGTATACAGTTTTTAATGTCTTACTTGAGACAAGAGCTATCTTCAGATGCTATAAAAAATGGTATAGCTGATGATATGCTAAATACACTGATAAATAAAGCTTATGATTGGAGCTTAAGAAATAATCATGATAAAGATATGACTTCAGCAGACTATAATAGTATTGCTAGAGAAGCATTGAATAGATACAAGAATAATTGGAGCAATAAGAAACAAGGCGTAGATGACAGAGGACACAGATTTGGAAAAGCACAATAATTTTTTGTATATTTACAAAAATTATTATATAGTTTATGATTATATTAAAGGAGGAATCCATGGACATTAACGAAATGGCTTTGAGGCTTAGTAGTCTTGAAAGAGCACGTTCAGAAGACCAGCAAAAAGCAGCTCAACAAGCTTTTATGGATAAGTATGGAAACCGCATTTCAAATAATGCTAATCTTGGGCTTGTCATTCTTAATGAATTGAATAGGCGTAATATCGATACATCTGCTGCTGATGAAGCTGTTACTGAGATTCTTGATAATTTGAGAATGGAAGCTACAGCTCTTCTTGACACTATCAAAGAAAATATGGATAGTGCAAATGAAATCATTGATAAAGTAGAATCTATGCAAGAAGCTGTAGATGCTGCAGCTGCAGCTACTGGAGCTGATATGTCTGAAGGAGTTGGACAAGTTGAACAGCCTATGATGGATCAACTTTCTCCTCCAGAAGGTGCTGCAATGCCACCAGCTCCTGAGGAACAGATACCACCAGCTGAAGGTGAAGGTGCTGCAATGCCACCAGCTACTGAGGAACAGATACCACCAGCTGAAGGTGAAGGTGCTGCAATGCCACCAGCTACTGAGGAACAGATACCACCAGCTAAAGGTGAAGGTGCTGCAATGCCACCACAAAATGCAATTTCTGATAAACATATGAAGTTTATAAAAGGTGTAATATCAGACAAGCGTATGAAACGTAATAAACAGAACTTGGCATATAAACTCGATCCAGGCATTATCAATGCTTGTAGTTCTGGATTTTAAGGAGGCCACTGATGATTGACTATGGCGATTTCTTAGTAGCTATGATAGAATCTTCAGGTTCAGATTTATCTGGTGATTTTACTGTAGAAGAAATGGAAAAGTATCTTATTGAAAAAGAAGGATACTCACAAGAAGAACTAGCTGAGCTTTATTCACAGTTCAACAATATTGAAGATGATGAGCCTAAAAAGCAATCAGAAAGTGATGAGCCTAAAAAGCAATCAGAAAGTGATGAGCCTAAAAAGCAATCAGAAAGTGATGAGCCTAAAAAGCAATCAGAAAGTGATAAACCATCATACGCAGAAGTATATGGATCAGATGCTGATCCAGACCATGCTTTTAATGATGAAGACTTTAATGAATTCATGGCTACTAAATATGGCTTCAACAAAAGCAAAGGTAACAGTGAAACAAATACAGGAGACAAAGATGAAAAAAGAGTAAAAAATGATGACTACAGCGATGACAAATATGATGATATTAAGAAAGCTATAAACAGCTTTATCGAATCAACTGGTTCAGCTCCAACAATATCAGAGTACAATAAGATCATTGCTGATCTTAAAGGACCAGAAAAAGGTCGACAAAGTAAAGCAAGTCCTGCTTCTGATAGAGATGACTACTCTGTTTCAGAAGTAGATGTTAATGACGATGGAAGTGTATTTGATGATAGCTATGATGTCTATGATGATGTCACATCGACTGGCCATATATCTGATGAAAATGATGATGAAAATGATGACTGGACAGATGTCAAGAATACACTGAAAGACTTACGTTAAGTGCCTGCTTATAAAGCAGTATGAATATTATATGGAGGTAATATATGATTACACAAGATCAACTGGAAGCTTTGAGTAAGCAGGTGTTCATTACTGATTACCTGCTCAATGGATTGTTTCCATGTCAGTCTGATGTCGTTAAACTGATTCGCTCTAAGAAGAGGGAATGGAAATTTAACGACAAATTTGAGTACCGCATGCTTTTGGCAAATACAAATACAGGTGGTTCTCTCAACTCACAGGTATTCAAAGATACAGTAGGTTTGCGTAAACCTGGTGAACTTGAATATGGTACTTACCATGCAACATACGGAACTGTTTCTGACGGTTTCGATGTAGACATGATGCTTAATCTTGAAACACGTGAAAAGCGTGCAGCATTCAACAATGACTATGCTACAAGACTCCACTCATTGAGGAACAATGTTTCTGCTTTGTTTAAGAATTTTGCAATCCATGGTCGTTTTGGTGTTGTACATCAGATTCGTTCTTGCATTGATGCTCCTAGCACACCTGCTTCAAGAAATCCTGTGCCTAACGTACATACACCTGTTCTTGGTGTACCTTTTACTATTAAGACACCAATCAATGTTTTCAACAGCAACTTTAAGCGTGGAAAGTTCCTTATTAAGACTAAGGAAGCAGTGCCTTGGGGTGCAGCAGATGTAACAGAACTTTATTATGTTCTTGAAAATCAGCCTGGTGAACTTTCATTGATTCCTATTGGTACAACTGTATCTGATTGGGAAGATGGTCAGTTCTTGGAAGTAGCTCAGAACCGTGAAATTGTTGGTATGCCTGCGGATGCATTTGGCAACTGGGCAGATGCTGACATTACAGTTGCTTCTGGACCGTTCCAAGGAACTTATGACAGGTTTACTGGTACTGGTACTTATACATCTGGTGAGAATGCTGTAACAGGTGCAATGGAAGGTATGGCTGACCTGTTCCCATGGTATACAGATCCAGCTGATATGGATACACGTCTTGGTCTCGATCTTCCTTTCCGTGGTCAGCCAAATCGCTTGCGTTATGCAACTGAACAAGCTGGTGGATTTATCATGCAGCGTGAAGGTGAACACATCATTGATACTATAATGTGTGGTTCATTCTTGACAAAAGCAACTGTACCATATGCTGAAATCGGTGTATGGATGAATCCTGCAACACGTGCAGCTCTTGGTTATGAAGAAGGTGCAAATGTTCAGATTATCCGTGAAAACATTGCTTCACAGCCGATTATCTATCAGCGTGGTGTAAAGTCAACTGACTACCAGATTGGAAATCAGGTTATAAAAGAAGTAGTTGAAGATTTGAACATGCCAACTGATGTAATCATCATCGGTCCTAAGAATGATCTTTCTTACAACACTTGGGATAACTCAATGTTTGAGATTGATAAGTATATCCAAGATACTTGGGGTAAGGCACTTCCTCCGAAGATTGAAGATGTACAGATTCCAAAGGAAATGTTGGCTAAGCTTGACCTTTCACAAAGGATTACATTTGGTTCACCAACACTTCGTGATGGACGTCTTGCAAGCTTTGACTATGGCAATGGAATTCGTCACCCGAAGAACGTTGTACCTGTTGCTATGCATGAAATGGGTGCTTTGTTTACAGAGTATCCGTACACATACACAGTTGTAAAGCTGCGTGAACCTATCTGTGATATTATCACAGCTTAATTAGAGGTTTTGCCACATGGCTGCTAAGTATAAACTGATAAAAAAGAATACTTCTCAAACAAACCATGTGGCACACTCTGGTTATTCACCTTGGAGTGATAAATATGGAGAGTTCAAACGATTAACAGCTAATCAGTACAAAGATATTGGAGCCAACTATAAAGTTATGCAGCATCCTAAAAAGAAGACGATAACTTTATGGAATGGTGAAAAAGCAACTGTTATTGACAGTGAGCTAGGTGTACCTTTAGGCTTTACTGAAGCTATGGGATACTTTGGTCCTAGTACAATGGTGATGGATGAGCATGGTGCTTCATCTAAAGACTATTATAAATCAGCTTTTGATGGTTCACATAAAACGCATGATTGGGATGGAGAATGTGGACATATTTCTGGATTATCTTATAGTTCATATTATCAACTGCTAAAAGTTACTTTTTGGAATGGAGATATTTGTATATTTTTTAGAGTTCCTAGTACAGTTGCTAGTGAACTTCTTCATTTTGCAGAGAGTGGAAAAACAATGTTGAGTCCTGTAAGTGGAAAACAAAAACATGTCTTAGGTATACGTTTTTGGGATTTAATCCGTATACGTGGAACAAGACATGGCTGTAAGTATAGATTTGAATATGAATCAAAAAATGAAAAATCATATAGACAGTATGGTTATCTTGAGAGTATGCCTGATTCTGGTACAGAGCATGAAGGCTATGATATAAAAAAGTTAGTAGAATGGAAAAAGAACTTTATAAAAGAAAATGGTAGAGAACCTACACTAGAAGAGTTTAAGGCAATGTCTAAAGAACTTGCTGGTATGGGTATGAGTACCATTATCGATTGGCGAAATGATTATGTAAGAAGAACAGACATAGAGCCTAGTGAAAAAGATATTAAAGATATGTCTAGAGTCCTTGCTAATACTTCACGTAAGACTAATATGGGTTCTGGCATGGATAACCTTGAAAAAGCTTTACAAGGTTCTGGTAAACAAATAAGAGTACCAATGTCTAAAATGCAGACTACTATAGATGATCTTGAAGATTACTTTGATGGTGGCTTGTATAATAGAGATTTAACAAACAAGAAAGTAGATTCTGGAGCTTTGAGAAAAGCTTATAGAATGTATATGGATGGAAAGGATACTGATTCAATATCAAATGAACTACGTCGTGCTGGTGTAGTAATTCTACCTGAAAAAGAGTAAGAGAGGAGTATTATGAAAAGAAAGAATACTTTGAATAATCTTATGATGAACAATCAGCGAAAAACGCCTGTATATCAGACAATTATCACTGATTTAGCTATTACAGGTAATATATCTAGAGAAGATGCAGAGATGCTTCTTGGATATAAAATACCTGCTTACTTAAAAGCTCCAGATGGTTCTGACATCAATACTTTTTCAGAAAAGGAAGGTGACTGATGAGTACATTTTCAATGTTTAATGGACCTATGTCATCTAATGGTCCATCAACAAAAGATATAACTGGTCTCATAGATGCATACACGAATCTTAAGAGTGTGCTTGATCGTCATATAAATGAAAAAGCTGAAGATAATAATGTTCATTACACTAAAGACTATGTCGATAGTGTCAAAACTGAACTTTTATCTTCATTAAGTGGAGTTTTGTCAAGACTAAATAGTGTAGAGCTGAATAAAGCAAGCAATGCTGATTTGCATGATTTAGACACTCGCTTGCATAACTTTGTTGAAAACTCAGAACTATCAGAAACACTTGATAATTATGCTACAAAGAATGAAGTTAACACACTTATAGATCAGTATGCGAGTAAACAACTTCTTAATCAACTGCAATCTTTAGTAGATTCAAACAGACAAGCTTTTGATGAATTTATAAATAGATTTAACATTGACCAAGAAGGTGTAGCAACATTCAATAATGTTTTTGAAGTCACAGAAGGAATTATTGGAACACTTAAATGTGTAAATTATATTGATATTACAAAGTGGCAAGTAGTAAGTATGCAGTTTGCTGGAACTGGTTCAACTGATGATGCTACAACTAATGGTCTGTATGTTATAGGTAAGCTATCAGACACCTGGTCAGGAAATAATACTCCTACAAGAAATATCTATAAATCTGCAAGAGCATTTGTAAAGTACGAAAATGGTCATCCCTTTGATGCTATTATTGATATGGTAGTAACTAAGCATGGTGAAAGTAACTTTACAGGTGCTATTACAGCAATTGTAAGTAAACAAGAAGGTGAATGGAATAATCTTAAGTTCCATCTTGTACGTGCTACTGATTATTCAGGAAATGAAGCAATCTATCTTTGTGTATCTGCTAATGGCTTATACAAAGATAACTCTAACTATGCTAATTGGTATATATATGCTTGTGGTATTAACTTTATACCTCTTGATGATGACCAAGTTAAAAGAGTAACAAGAGTAGATGATTGCATAGCATACACTCAAGGACTTTCTGCAAATCAAAGTAGTGGAATGGCAGCTTCAAACTTGTCAATAAAAGAACTCTATATTGATACTATACATGATGCAACAGGAAAAATTATACTTCAAACACAGCATATTATTGATGAGCTTGGAATAGACCATAGACATTTGTTAATAGGTGATAAGAGTGTAGAAAGTATTCAGCTATGGCGTAGACCTGTTCTTGTATCAGAGAATCCAGAAGAGCCTAACTCAAATACAGGTATTATTACTGACCAGTTAGCTACTGTCTCTGATATACAGAATCTTGCTGGTATTCCAGTAGGAGCTAAGATTGGTTGGCCTCTGTATGAAGAAGTAACTGAGAATAATAAAGTTGTAATGCTTCGTGCAAAAGATTATCCAGATTCATTTGCTGCTCTTGACGGTTCAAGAATAATGACAGCAGATCATCCAGATTTTGCTAGAGTAATGCATAAAGAAAATGAAGCATACATCGATCTTCCTATAGAAGACTGTATGATTATTAAAGTATCAGCTGATGTGCCTGATACAATTGCTCCTGAGCGTATTACAGTACTTAACTATAATCAGCTTATCACACTGCTTAAAACAACTAGTCAGAACCTTGCCTCTGAGATTGCACGTTCAACAGGTGAAGATGCTACACATAATGAAGCTCTTGGAGCACTCAATACTGCTATTGATAATCTTACTAATGACCTTGCAACTGAAACTCAAGGAAGAACAGATGCTGATACAGCGCTTAGTGATAGGATTGACACTGAGGCACAGACCAGAGCTGATGCTGATACAGCACTTAGTGATAGGATCGATACTGAGGCACAGACCAGAGCTGATGCTGATACTGAGCTTAGCGGCAGAATTGACATTACCAATAGCTCTCTTGCCAATGAAGTTACTGAGCGCACAGAAAATGATAGGTTGCTTTCTGAAGCAATCAGTAATGAAACTGATGCACGTGAGGCTGCTGACACAGCACTTAGCAGCAGGATTGACACTGAAGATACAAGGATCAGTGAGGAAGAGGCTATGCGTGACCTGCAAGATCGCATGATTCATGAAGTTATTGATGGAAAGCATGCTCCTGGTAATATCGGCTGGTCAAGATGGAAGCTACCATTTGAGGTAGATGAACTGCCAACAACTACTGATGACTATGAAGTAGGAGACCGCATACATGTAACAAGTACCGATCAAAAGTACTTTGTTGATTCTAATCACCAGTGGTCACAGACTGGTATTACAAACCCAACTGGACCATGGTTCTAATAGGATTATGTTATGACAAAGCAAGAGCAAAATGATATAATAAAGAGAGTTTGGACAGAGCATCTTCAACGTAAAGATGATATACCTGCTGATCTTGCAGATAAGTATAGTACATGGCTTAAAGGCAAGATCCAGCAGGCATCATCTTTACTTGTTGAACAGAGCCCTCAACCTCAACAAGGACAAGGACAGGCACAAGCACAAGAGCAACAGCCTGGACAAGGAGCAGTATAATGGACATGTATCAGGCTATGAGTGCCATGCAGAATCCGCAAGGTACCATGATGAATTACATGATGCAGGGCATGATTGCTCAGCACCCTGACATCTGGCAGGAATGCCAGAACAAGTTTTCAGGCAAGACACGCAAGCAACAAGTATCTGCTCTACGTGATCTTTATAAATCTAAAGGCATGGATCTTGACGCCGTTGCCAGACAATATGGAGTAAGAATATGAGTAACAAGATAATCGGATATAGAGATGAACATTGGGAACAGAAAACTTGGAATGGTTTAACCCGCTTTGATAGTCTTTATATTTGGACTGATGGCACTGATACATATTACAGTAATGGTGATACACAATATGTACTAAATAAAACCACTGGTGAGTGGGAACAGAAAATATGGACAGGCTTGTGGGATCCTGATAAGCTATTTGGCTATTTAATTAAAACTGATGGCACAGATATTTATCATATTGATTTTGAGCACAATATAAACATTGCTGAAAATAACATATATAGACTTAATAAAGCTACAGGTACTTGGGAGCCTGTTACTTGGAATAATGTGCCTTCTAATTTTAATGCTGCTAAACTGTGGACAGATGGTAGCAACCTGTACTACAGTGCAGATGCCCACTATATGCTTAACAAAGCTACAAACACATGGGAAAGTAAAATATGGAATGGTAACACAGCTTTTGATGGGTTAAGTATATGGACAGATGGAGATAATATATATAGCAGTGCAGGAACCAGCCACTATGTGCTTAATAGAGCTACAGACACATGGGAGCCAAAAGTATGGAATAATGTAGACACATTAACAGATGTCAGGTTTAGTATCTGGACTGATGGCACTGATATATATTATAGTGCAGGTTATAATAAACAGTACAAACTTAATAAGGCTACAGACACATGGGAAACTAAAATATGGCTTGTTCCTGAAAACTCAGATATAGGTAGACTTGCTGAATATGACAATAATATTATATGGGTTGGTGAGTTTAGTGGTGCTGGTATTTGGACAGATGGGACTACCATGTATTACAGCAGTAACTCTAATCAGTATGTGCTTGTTCGTGAACCAATCTATGCTAAAGATCTTCCAGAGTACCTTGACAAACAAGGCCTTGCCACTGTAATCGACCAGATTAAGAGCAATTCTGCAAATGAGTTTGTAGGTACCCAGGCAGAGTGGGATGCCCTCACTCCTGAAGAACAGAATGCCTATGACAAGGCATATATAAAGAAGGAAAATGAGTATATCGGCTCAGAAGAAGCATGGAATGCCCTTACTGCTGAGGAACAGAACGCCTATAGCAAAGCATATTTTGTGTAAGGAGTGGAGATATGAAAGTAAAGGATAAGAACGGAAACTGGGTAGATATATCAGACGTCTCAGTCAAGACACATGGAGGCTCAGCACAGCCTTCTAATCCACTGCTGCAGACGATACCATGCTACCCTAATCCTTATAGTAATAACAATGCTGTAACTCATCCGGTTACAGGTGAAGAGATCAGTGGTGAAGCATGGCCAGAAGGATACTATGACTGTATAGTATTTTTGGACAGCAGCTTTAACCCTATTCCTTTTGACAAGGATAACCTTGATGAGATATATTACATAATTAAAACAGGTGGTGTTGGTAGTTACCAGACTATATATTATAAGAGTTCAGGTACGTACAATTCTCCAACTGGACTTCCACCAGGTATCTGTCCCTGTGATCCACAATATACTGTTATTAGATTTAACAGGCTTGAATACAATGAAGAGGCTGAAAGTAATACACTCAGAGCCTATCAAATGGTAGACCGTTATGAGTATAATGAAACTACTCAACAGAATGAATATGTGAACACTGAAGAAAATACAGATAGTATCAGTATTCAGTTTAATGTCTCACAGCCTATGCAATTGCCGATAGCTCAGCTGCTTTTGTCTGGATATTATGGAGGTTAATTATGAGTGAAACACTATTCAAAAGAGTTTTAACTGCTGATGGGTGGTCTGCAAAGACATGGAATGGTATAGCCAGCCTTGATGGTCGTTATATATGGACTGACGGAACAGACATTTATTATAGTAATGACAATACTCAGTATGTACTTAATAAAGCTACAAGTACATGGTCAACAAAAACCTGGAACGGCTTTACCCCTACATATGGTAATGATATATGGACAGATGGAACAGATGTTTACTATAGCAGTGAATCAATACAAAGGGTATTTGATAAAAGTACAAGTACCTGGTCAGCAAAGACATGGAGTGGCTTAACTGAAATTAACGGTGGTCGTATATGGACTGATGGAACAAATATTTATTATAGTAAAGGTTCTGATCAGTATATACTTGATAAAGCTACAAGTACGTGGTCAGCAAAAACCTGGAACGGCTTGACAAATTTTTATGGAGATTTTATATGGACAGATGGAGACAATATATATTATAGTAGTGGTTCAGATCAGTATATTCTTGATAAAGCAACAAGTACGTGGTCAACAAAAACCTGGAATGACTTTACCCCTACATATGGTATATATATATGGACCGATGGAACTAACATATACTATAATAGCAATGTTTCAGAGCAATATGTACTTGATAAAGCTACAAGTACATGGTCACAGAAAACTTGGAATGGTTTAACCCGCTTTGATGGTCGTTATATTTGGACTGATGGAACGGATATATATTGCAGCGATGGTTCTAGTCAGTATAAGCTTATAGCTATTTATGAGCCGGTTACAATCCCTGAGAGCATGAAAATAAAAGATAAGAATGGTGTATGGCATACAGTCAAAGGAATATCAGTCAGGACACATGGCGAATCAACACCAGTTGCTGCTGCAGTAAAACTTGATACAAAGGTACCATGTCTTACCGCAAACGGTGAAGTAGTCATCATGTATGATTCAGAGGGCAACATTCTGGCACATAAGTCTGATATTGAAAATGTTGCTGCTCTTACACGGTTTGCCATGTACGAGCTAAGAAACATATATCTCGGAGAAACTTGTCCGTTTGATACAGAAGATGCTATCAGTGCTGAACAGGTATCTAGGATATATATTGATAGTAACGGCTATCTGGCATATAATGATGTAGACGATACTGAAGGAGAGAATCCACGTCAAATGCTTGAGTGGGACAGCCTAAATGAGGCAACACTTGACTTTGCTTCTATTGCAGGTTATCCAAGGTATACTTGATAAGGAGCTATACACATGAGATTCACAAGTATGAATACTATAGCAAAATTGCTTGGTAAGAAAGCTTCTGGTAATTCAGATAAGTATCTGAATGAAAAAGGCCTTGCTACACTCATATCCCTACTGAGGCAACCTATAGAACGTAGACTGTATTCATGGTGTAAAATTGTTGAATCTACAGGTGAAAAGGTACAAAATAATACTGATATTTGGACTGAAGGATACACCTTAAAGCCTACACTAGGTGTTAATGATATAATAATGACTGACTCTATAAAACATAGAAATAATTGGAATGGTTATCAAAGTGTTTCTTATTGTAGAGTTACAGAAATACTAGATAGTGTGACTGTAAGAACTGTTACGTGTTCAACTGGTAGTAGTAGTTCTGGTGTAGGTAAAGTAGGTGCTATGAAAAGATTTCCTGAGTATGATGTTGACTTAGAAAATCCTCCATTTTAATATAATTTATAGGCAGTCAGCTGGCCTAAAAGTGCATGAAGGAGTATAATATGGAAATATCTAGCGGACAGCCGAACATCAACCTCGGTGGAGGTAATATGGGCGGAGACTGGGGAATTATGTTCCTCGCATTTCTTGCTATGATGGGTGGTGGATTCGGTGGTTTTGGACGTGGACCTATGTTCCCGCCAACAGGTGATCAGGCACCTGCTTCATCAGCTCAGCTGCAGAATGCTATGAACTTCAATGACCTTCAGGACCAGAACCGTGACATCAACAACAATGTAAACAATATCTATCATGACACTGTTGCTTATGTTGGTGACAAGTATATGGAACTTCAGAGAGATATTGAGGCAGTACGTACTCAATCTATTCAGTGCTCATTTGAGACACAGAAACAGATTAGTGAACAGACACTCAAGTTCTCTGAAATGATGAATGCTCAGAACATGATGATTGTTGCTGAGAATCAAAAGACACGTGACATGCTTACACAAGACAGGTTTGATCGCATGCAGGCTGAGATTAACGAGCTCAAGCGTCAGCGTGACATCAATGCTGCTCTTAATGCTCGTATGCCACTTCCACCGCCGTTCCCGTCAGCAGTGGGATTCTAATTAGCCATAAGGAGGTAAAACATGGCTGAACAGTATCTTAATGATAATGGTCTTAGGACACTTATCGAACAGATTAAAGCCCAGACAGGTAAGACATACAAGGTAAAAGGTGAAGCTATTTATGCAGACACTGATTACCTTGCTGATCCAAATAAACCATCTACTGTAACAAGTGAAGGTCTTTGGCAGCTTATAAATGGTTCTTGGACAAAGATTACAACCTTTGAAGTAGGTTGGGTCTACAATGTCAAGAACACATTTACTACAAATGAAGACTTTATTGAGGGTGCTGGAAGCGCTGTAGCTCCTGGTACAAATATAGTTGTAGCAGAAGCAGGTGGTTCCCCAATAGTCTATAAGTGGGATCAACTTGGCGCATTTGTAGACACTGCAAATCTTCAAGCAAAGAATCTTACAACACCATTGTCAATTTTCAATGCTTCTGAAGGTACAGCAGTAGAGTATGCTACTTCAAGTTCTCTTCCTGCATCAGAGGCTAAAGCTTCTGCAACCATTGAAAATGATACAGTTGCTATTATCACAGGTGCTTCTGAAGCTGGTGATTGTTATAAAGCAACTGTTGTTGAAGATCCAAATGACGCTACACACAATAATATTACTTGGGAAAAGATTGGAAACCAGACTACAGTTGAAGGAGCTCTTGAGCTCATCAGCAATGTAGTACCTGTAAAACCAATCTCTGATTCTGAGATTATTGCTATGTTCAATAGCTGATAGGTTCTCCTTAGTTTATCCTCCATCACAGTTTGTGGTGGAGTGCTTCGTATTGACCGGAGGTTTTTATGTATATTAAACGCTTAACAGCGCAATCAATAACAGTTACTGGAACTGGTAACACTGCTGTTACAACTATTACAGTTCCAGCGACATTTACACCTGCAGCAGGTTGCATTTATGATGTACTTATATCTGCTCAGGTACCAGATGCAACAGATGGCACTATTCTTGCAATCAGTGATGGTACTACATCCTGGAACGTTTATCAGAGAATGAGTGGCAACTATGTACGTTGCCATGGACTTGGCTGGCGAAAGATCATTAGAGTACAGTTCCTCGATGACCCAGCTCATTTTAACCTTCTATGTGTTAAGGGGTGACTATGAGCATTGATGAACTTAAGTACAAAGAAAGCAAGTTAAGGGAATGCTTTATGAAAAAACTTGACGAACTTGATGTAGATGGTACTAATGACTATTGTACTATTAAAGATATTAAAACTTATGGTGCATTATGGCATTACGCTCATCAACTTCTTATGGCTGAAGCTAATAAAGAAGAAGAGAAACGATCAACAGTAACAACTGCTGATACTATGAACATTCAGACAACTGGCTTGAAGATGACTGGAGGTAAATAATGATCAACGTATCAGGTGGACGTAAAGTATACACCGTTGAAGAAATTGACAGAATCATAGAAACACAGGCTTCAACTTTTGCTATTGTAGATGAGTTACCTGCTATAGCAGAAGCTGATGAAAAAACAGTTTACTATCTGAAGTCTAAAGACAATGCCATAGAGATTACAGGATATAAGAATCCTAATAATCCGAGTGACGTATCAGAAGTAAAAGATCTTAATCACACAGAAGCAGTGACTATCACAAAGCCTAGATTGGTACCTTACATTGTAGGTACTGATCAAAGCAATCATAAGGCATGGTTCACAGCTGGATCAAGCATGAGGCCACTCACTGCTCAAGAAGTGATTGATATTTGGAATAGTGTGGAGATTGGAGGGTAATATGGAATGGATTGGAACGGCATTATCTAGCCCGTATACATGGCAGGTAATCATAGGTCTTGTAGTTGTAATTATGCTGGTCATCGTAATGGCCAAAACAGGTATATTAAAAATACACACAAAGGCAGTAAGCATAGGTGACTATGAATCAGGAAAAAAGATCAACCAAAAAGTGGTACGCAGGCAAATTGAATATGCTGAAGCTTTTTGTACTAACTTGCTGGCTGATATATCAAATATGTACCCAGACCAAGCATTTGGTGGCTGGAAGGTACGTTGCATTCTTGAGCTTATATATGATGAAATTATAAAGTGGATTTCGTTCAATCATATAACAAGTGATGACATATATATCACAAATAAGGTTGAAGTCATACGCTCTATTGTGATGAAAAACAATCCTGCTGACTTCTTCAAGACTCCAGAGTTTGAGGACAACATACGTAAATGGTGCACTCAAATGATAAAACAGCTTGTGCTTATCCGTGAAGATACCCTTAAGGAAGGTAAGAAATGAGTAAAAGTAGATATGAGGGACTTCAGAATGAGCTTATGAGATTTGTCCCTGAATGCTGTTTCTTCTTGTCATTGCTTTCAGTGGCAGAAGACTACCTTGCAGATACAGGAAAGCCTCATAAAGTTGACTTTATTGATGCTTTTAATACTGCAAGAAAGAATGGTTGGCTTGGTATTGATAATATCATGTATAATGACAAAATGCTGCTTCAATATCTTACTGGTGTAGTTGTAAAAAAGCGTATAGCTCAACCACAGGAGATTTTGAATGTAGCTGACAATGAGTATACCATTGCTAAATATCGCAAAGGTTCTAATACTCATTTCAGACGACGCAGCTATGATGTCTATGCTAACTCTCAGACAGTAGCTAAAGGTAAACTTGAAGCTGTCTATATATACCAATTTAACTAGGAGGAATCATGAATGTACTTACTAAAAAAGAAAAAGCTATTCTTATCATTATGGCTGTGTTTATGGGCATTATTATTTTCTGCTCCTTTATATTCACAGGATGTCAGTCCCAAGGACTTGTCAATGACGGAACTATCCTCAAGTATCAACAGCAGGTTGACAGACTTGAAGAGGAACTCCGCAACCGTGACAGAGCAGTTGAAAACGCTATCCGCGAACTTGGAGCAATCACAAGCCGAAGCGAAGGAATGGAGGGAACAGTCGACGAGCTTATCGAACTCTTTACAGAGTATCAACAAAGAGTTGACAAGTTGCTATACGACTATGACAGAGTACGAACACAAACTAAAGAATAAATCACGTGTTGTATTTTGGCTTGGTGTGGTACTGGTAGTGATGATATTGATAAAAGTAGCTGTATATATTCTCAGATACAAATTCAAGATAACATTGCCAGTATGGCTTGATATACTACTTTAATAATAAAGCCCTCCATATAGAGGGCTTATCTTTTATACTTTTACACCTTTTTCTTTAAGATAATTTAATATACGTTCTTCACTTCTTTTATAAATATGCAAGCTGTCAGCATGCCAATGAATAGGACCACATTTACATTTAATGCCATAATCATTCAGCTCACTAACTAGTTTATTTAGTACAAATTGCTGCCATACTAAATCATTCCTAATACCTGACCAAGCATCATTTGAACGCATATGCACAAAGCAATGCATCAATCCATCTCTAAGCATGTATGAAACATAAATAGTGCACATCATATCATAGTGTGCATGAATGTCATCATTCCATTCATCATTTATGGTTGGTCTAGAATACAGCATTACACCATGCTTATTACTTATATCTTTCTTAAAAGATTCAAGTACATGTTTGTATTGCTCATTATTCTCTTTAGACCAGACACACCAGCCATAGTTACTATTTATCTTTCCATCTTTTGTTGCGCATCTCTTCCATACTGGATTGTTTTCAATACCTTCATGACCATTTATACTAAGATCGCAAGATTCATACCAACTCAACTCATTCTTTGCATACTTTTCATTTACACAACTAAGAGTTTCATATGGATTGAAGTCTGCACTAGCATCTAATAATTCATAAGCTATCTCACTATTAGCTTCTGATTTATGATGAAGTATTCTTCTTAATAGTTCATGATATACAAAATCATTTGAAGGTTCTTGTGTTACTAAGCTCATTTTCCTGTACTCCCGAACCCACCAGTTCTTTTAATATCTTCTCTTTCCCACTCATTGACCTGATAGCATGACTGTACTTCAATCTGGCATACTCTTGTACCTGCTGGTAGTACAACTTCTTCTGTACTAAGATTTATAACAGGCCAATGCACATGCTGTCCAGAATAATCAGCATCAATAATGCTTGTAGGACTCATTAACTTATGCTTGATAAGTAGACTTGACCTTGGATACATGACTATCTTATATTCACATGGAATATCAAAGCCAAGAAGCAAGTCAAACTTAGCCACTTCTCCAGGTTTAATTGTTATAGGATATGGTATTGCTACATCTGCGCATGCAGCAAATTTAGTCATGAACTTTGGCTTGATACCAGAGTTCCCTTTGTCATCTGTAAAAATAATTGGTTTACAGTATACTGTCATCTTTTAACACCTCCAAGTTTATCAGCCCAGGCTTCCCAAGGCTGTTTATAATACCATGCTATTCTTTTAGCTTTAATCCATTTCTTATGAAACAGTCTGTCCCACAGGTTACCTAAAGCACTAGGTAAACCTATAATCAGCAGGTATAACGGACCAAGATACTTTGACTGCTTCTGATGACCTTGCTCATGTTTCAAAGAATCAACTGATCCACCTGCACCACCAAAGATAATGTAGTTACCAAGTGATACTCCAAAAGGTGGCCATTTGGACGCTACCCACTCACTAATTACTGTCTTATGTGCGCCTGTAAACAGTATCACAAGCAAACCAAGCAAGTTCTGTGGCAATTGCCAAATGTATAAAAGTAGTTTAATCATTAGTGTGTTTCCCTATAGTCTTTATTAAAGAATGCAGGATCGAAATTTCCTTTCTTCATCTCTTCCCAAATGTCTCCACTCCAATAGCCCCAGTTTGGACCAACTTCAGCAACTGCTTTCATTGGCACTTTAAGCTTATCATGAAAAGACATGTCCATTATTCTCTTTAATTCTACTGCAGCTTCTGTACCCTCCTTATTAAATGGTATTGATACTACATTTTCATCATGTATAGTTAAATGCATTGTCAGTACATCAAATAATCCAGCTTGATATGCTTCAAGTAAAGCAAACTTTAGAATATCTGCAGCTGAACCTTGAATTAACTTATTAAGCATCTTATATATAAAGTCATTTACTTTGCCTGTTGCTGGGTCCCACTGTGGTTTTGGTTTATGCTGATAGCGTCCTCCTATTGTCATGATATATCCTTGTAATTTAGATATATCTTGTACAACCTTCATTGTCTCTCTTATAACAGGTAGTCTAGAATGATAGTCCTCACATATTTGCTTTGCAAATGTTTCAATGTCTTCTCCTTTATCCTTAGCCATCTTCTCAAATAGTGTATAATTGTTTGTCATAGCTGTTCTCCAGCCCATTCCATAGATAACACCATAATTTAATGTTTTTACAATGTTTCTATCAGGTATACCTGTAGCTTTACAAGCTACTGTATGGAAGTCAACACCAGCATTTGCTTGTTCTCTAAACCACTCAGCCTGCTGTCCTTGTGCAAAATGAGCAAGAAGCAAATATTCAATCTGAGAATAGTCAAATGCTCCCATCATGCAGCCTTCTTCAGGAATGAATAGAGCTCTCATCGCTTGTCCATATGAATGGCCTACTTTTTTATCTTTAGCAGGTATCTGCTGTAAGTTTGGTTTACTGCATGCAAATCTTCCAGTTATAGTACCACCATCTTCTCTTTTGTTTGGTGAGAAAGTACAGTGTATTCTTCCATCAGAAAGAATAGCATCTGACATTCCACCTTGTATATATGTATCAAGTAGTTTTTTATAGCCTCTTACTTCTTGTATTAAAGGTATAACTGGATAGTGCATCAAACGTGACATAGCATCAGCACCAAATGATTCACTTCCAGTTGCTGTTAAAACAGGTGAGTGTATTCCCATTTTATTTAATCTTTCTTTAAGCTGTTTTGATGAGTTTATCATCTCTAAGGAAATGCCATAGTTATTTTCAAGAATATTTGTTTTTTCAAATAAGTCTTTAGTAATATCAGCATTCAGCTTGTTCAAAACATTTCTATCTATTCTTACACCAACCTTCTTCATGTTTACAATAAGTGGTGTAAGTCTTACATCTACCATGTAAGCATCATAAACTTTCTTTAATTTTGGCTCTTGTGCTTGATATAAGAACCATGTAGCTCTACAGTCTTGCAAGTTATAAGCAACCATTTGCTCACGGAAGTCTTTCCATGTATTCCACAAGAATAAAGAATGCTTCCATAAGTTATCTGTCTTCTTTATCTTATAATCAAAGATTTTACCTGCTGTTATTACTTGGTCCATGTGAGAACTATACCAAGCTTCAATTGTATCATTCTTGTTTTTTCCTGGAACACCAAAATACTTACAGCATGAATCTAGGTCTAAGTCAGCATATTCATCGATATAAGACATTCTTGTCATTGTATCATGACATAGACCTTTTACCTCTGCATCATATCCACACACAAGCCATGAAAGGTCATATATACCATTATGAAATACTTTATCTACATTTTCATCTGCTAATATTTCTTCAAGCTCAGACCATCCTTGTGTAAATGGATAATATGCCTTAGCAACTTGTCCATCAAATGTTCCTACACATAGAATACATGAGTTGTCATCATCTGGTGTGTCTGAACTACGACAAGAACCATCACCATGTGTTTTAAGATTTGGATCGAATGTTTCAATATCGATTGCTACAGTTCTCATAAGTTACTCCTTATCATAAAATAAAGTAGCCTTGAGCAGTTTTATCCAGTCAAGGCTACTGTCGATTTTGTGGATCGACAACCATCAAGCTTAAGCATTGTTCGGGTGGGAGGGGTTAAGAACAATGCTCTATGGGTTATTCAGGACTCGAACCTGAACACCAGTAGCTAATCCACCACGAAACTACTGATGAAATCCAATTAACCCAGGACGCAGGTTGGGAGTCTAGCACCAACCTACTCGCTTTCGCTTGTTGCATTCCGGTCATGCAACTGACCTGCCTTCCCAAACCCTAAAGGAGTAACTATGACAATGCATAGTCTCTTGCTCTACCAGGATTCGAACCCGGACTCTAGGCACCAAAAGCCTGTGTGCTACCATTACACAATAGAGCAGTATATTCACTTTGGATCATATATATGTGGATCCAGCATTAACTCCAAATTATCATGAGCTTTACGAGTACACAACATCAAGTTGTCAATATCATTATTCATTCTATCTCCATCAATGTGATGTACATCCATATCTTCTGGAATATCTTCTGGCTTTATTCCAAGTTTATCAGCAAACACTTTACGATACAAAAGAACATACTTTCCATCATCCCAAATTCTTTGGCTATCATGTCCATCACTTATAGGTTTCTGTCCTTTTTCAAGAATACTATCAACTATATCTTTATCCATATTCATCTCCTTACAGAGTATGTAGGAATTAACCTACATACTCCAAAGCCACATTTAAGATTCTAGTAAACTAGATTTCTAGATTTTCTTTTTGCAATATTGAAAAGAGTGTCAAAATCAAAGTCTTTTGGATTTTGCACACCAGCAACACCTACAACATTTTCTTTATCATCATAAAGAATTACTTTTGTTCTTGTAGTGTCTATATTATACTTTCCAATTTTTACCATTCTACATTCTCCTTAAATGTTTCATCTGCTGTTGCTGTATCTTGCTTTTTTGAAGAAATAATATTTATGTTCTGTACATCTACAACAATATCAACAACTGTTTTGCCTTCTCTATTTGTCCATTCAGATTTTGAAGGTACTCCACTAGAAGCAATGCATGTTCCCTTTTTCAGGTATTCAACTATTTTATTGCCTCTTTCACCCCACATTTGCAGTTTAATGAATAAGGTTTTCTTATAGTCTCCATAACCTGTATTTATGGCAACATTTGCATTCAATACTGATTTACCAGAAGACAGTACATTTACTGTTGCATCTGCAGTCAACCTTCCAGTAAAACAATATTCACTTAAATCACTCATATATCCTCCTTCTATTCTTCTAAATATATTATAATATAAAAAATATATTTTTCTAATTTTTAATTAAAATTAAATTTCTTCTGTCTTAAAGTACAACTTGCCAAGACCTCCACTTCTTTCCCATGCAGAGTTACATTGCTCTTTTGTACAGCAAGTAGGTTCATTATGCATGTTAAATGATGTGTTAATCATGATGTCGTTACCTGATTTTTTTCTGTATAAATCAAGAATGTCCCAAGCTTGCTTTTCACATGGCACATCTTTATGAACAACTTGCACACGACATGTTCCATCTTTATGAATACCTGCTGGATATTTATCTATCACACCAGGTTTTGTAACAAGAGCAACTGTCATAAAGTGAAGTGATTTTTCAAATGGCTGCCAATCGATAAACAGCTTATCTACATCTTCAGCTCTGCACACAGGAGCATAAGGCATGAATTCTGAACGATGCATTGCATGATTAAGCTTATCAGTCTCACGCTTAAGTGTAGCAGGGAACAGTGATGAACGATGCATTAAAGCTCGTGGTCCAAACTCAGAACGACCTGAACATAAGTGAACGATGCAATCTTCAGAAGCTCCTGTTAAATCATCTACTATGTTTTTATTTGGAATTGGTACTGTATCAATATCAAGACCACCAGCAATGATATACTCTGGATGAAATTCATCTGTCAACTGATTATTCATATCTGTCAAACAAGCTGCTGCACCCATTGCTGTTCCTTCATCTCCCATTGCAGGAGAGATATACACATGCTCATAGTCAGAACCAAACATTCTGTTAATTGCAACATTAGCAAACATGCCACCAGCAAGGTATATCTCATCTGTTATCATATCTCTGTTTGAGAATATGAAGTTGTAGACTATTTCTACAGCAAACTTCTGCACAGCAACTGCAATAGCTATTGCTTCAAGACATCCAAGAATTCTATCTACAGAATAATCTTTAGGCAATCTGTTTTTTACAAATCCATAGATTGTTTTCTTCAATTGCAAGAACTTGTCAAAGTCTATTATTGTAGACTTTTTCACTAGTTCTTTTTCACTGTCATCAAGTGGCTTTAGACTCACTTTATTTGTCCAAAGGTCTATAAAGAAGTCATAAGCATCTAATACTTTTTTATCATTTTTATTGATATACTGTCCTGTTGCAAGACCAGTTATTTTGCCTTCATGCTGATGTTCTTTGAATCCAAGAGCTCCAGTTACAAATTGATAGTAGAGTGCTGGTGACTTTACAAGAGGCAGTTCTGCTTTAGTTGACCTATCAATGATTAACCTTGCTGATATGCCATCACCAAAACCATCCATTGTTAATACTGTATGAGGCTTTTTACTCTTTCCATATATAGCATAAGCTGAGTACATATGAGCAGTGTGGTGTTCTACACGTTCTATGTGCAAGACTTCACAGCCAAGTCCTCTTTCAAGTAATATCTTTAAGCATTCTTCTGGGCCATACTCATAAACGTCTAAAGTTCCAACACAATCTGGATAATTCTTCTCTATGTATGCAGAACTCAGTTCTTCATAGTGGCAATAAGCAACACTTATACCTTTGCTTGTATCAACTTTTGCAATGTCAATGCATGTTTTTGCTGCAAGAATAGGTATTTCTTTTGTGTTTCTAATGCCAGTTAATCTTTCTTGTGAGATTGAAGCAAGACACTTTCCATCTTGCCACAAACTAGCTGAACTGTTAAACCCAAGTGAAATTCCAAGTATAATCATTCATGTTCTCCTTTACCATTCTGTAAATCATCGTAGTATAGTGCCATTATATTATAGGCAGCATGAAGCAAGTGATTAAGACCAGATTCTTTATCATATGTGTCTCCACTTCTCCAAGACAGTAAGTGACGTAGACAAGAACCATAGTTCCTATCATGCTTTCCAGTAGTATCTTTCCAAGTACCTTCTGGATATTTTTTAGTACCAAAAAGCAATGCATCACCTATACCTGTAATAAATTCTGGTATTATTAAATCTACACGTGATTTTCCATCATCATCTCTATTTTTGTCCATAGTTCAAATCCTAAAAAAGCCACTACATGTGTAGTGGCTATTGGTCAATTAGTCTTCTTCTGGAAGGTCAACTTGGCCTGATGTGATTGAAAGAACATTTTGCTTTGTTGCAGTCAGCTGTGGAGCTACTGCTGTTTCAAAAAGTTCCTTGTCAACAATTGCATCTCGTTCAATAGAAACAAGTTTTGCAATGTTCTTTGATGGCTGCTGTGGATTTGGAACAAGTCCTGTTGTTACATTCCATTTGAATCCAAAGATTGGTGCCTGTGCTCCGTTCTGAAGAAGCTGAGCATGCAGCTGTGTATTCCAAGAACGTGCAACTTTCATTGAACCAACTGTCGGATTAAAGAAAAGAACTCCATCTTCTGGATAGTCAGGCAGAATAAGAGCATACACGAACAGCTCCTGTACTTCATTACCAGATTCTGGATTTATCATCTTTGGGAATCCACGTTTTCCTTTTGGAGGCTGACGAATCTCTACTTCAACACCATTCACTGGATAACGTCCTACTGTTCTAAATGGCGGGTCTGATTCACGCTCATTCCAAATTGTTCTGAAGGCAAGTACAACTACTTTAACAGTAGGACCATAGTTCCTATCTGTCGCTGTATTCCTCCAAGTACCAGCTGGATGTTTTTCACTCTCTGCTGCTGAATCTGGCTGAACCATGCTAAGATATGGGGTACTTGTAGCGTTTGCTGACATGTCCTCAAAACCTTGACCTGCGTACTGCTCCATAAAACTCATGTCTTCTGTCATAAGTTCATGCTTCTCTGTTACCTTTGCTTTTGTTGTAGCCATAATGCTACCTCCTATAGATTTATTATAAAGCTTAAAGCTTTATTCTATGATTATATTATATAATATTTTTTAATTTTTTCTAATTTTTAATTAAATATACTTTATAAGTTTATATTTGATACTAGTAGGAACCTTATCAGCACAAATATCTCTCATCTCACCAAGCTTCATGTATACCCATTTACCTAACTCTCTTGCTCCAGATAAAATGTCAGTTGGTACAAAAGCTACAAATTGACCTTGATGATATGTAGATGGTAAATTATGCTTCTCAATTATAGTAAACTCTTCAATTGTAAATCTATCATCTGCACACACTCTGCTTACCATACGTGCAGCTCCACCAGATACATTTGTTATCTGCAGATATGCTACAGGTACAAAAGGAAATACTTGTACACCTTTTATAGGTGACCTTACTGGTGTATTGGTTACACGGTACATAAGTCCAGGTGGAACGTCATCTCCAACAATTGGATATACACCTGTACCTATGATGTTAATATCTTCTACTGTGTTCCAGAACTCTCTTACATGCTGAATATAAGGTGATAACTTAGTATGTAAAACATAGTCCCAAACTGGGTCATCCATAAGTTCTATATTACTCATCTGTACTTTCCTCCTCTTCCCAAGTACTATTATAATCATTTAACTCATCATCTATTTTTGTTATTAAAGAACATGTCTCTCTGGATAGCCAGTATTTTATCTCATCAGCCTTTTTATATTCAGTTACATGTTTCTTTATAATAGACCAAGATTCATCATGGGAGTATCCAAGTGCTCTCATAAGTCTATATGCTGGGAAAAATAGCTGTTGTCTGTTACCATCAAATTCAGTAGATATCCAGAATGAACCATCAATTATAGCTAAAGCTGCATCTATATACTCTTGCTTTGTTGGATATAACTGCTTACCACCTTTTTGTTCGTATGGCTTCAATGGTCTAGACTTCCATTGCTCATATATAGGTCTCCAATCTATTGTATAAACATGATTCCAATCTTCAGCTATTAACTTTTGTTCACCATAGACCAACAATCCATAAGCTGATGTAACACGGTCTAGTGTCAATGGGCTTCTAGTTAATCTAGCTGGATCTGCTGTAGAAGCATCAAAGACTAACTTATCAGAAAGAATAGTACTTATGTACGCATGCAACCATTTATACTCCTCTAATGAAGAAGGTGCATCAGATACTCTGACCATCAAATGATATGACTTTGCTCCTGAGTATACTATTCTTGCTACTACACCAGAGTCAAAAAGTCTTTGTGATTCTGTCAAAGCATACCGTAATCTTTCTTTGTATAGAATACTAGCTTTAATCTCTGAACCTTGTCCATACTTATCTATGAATTCTTTTGCTCTTTCAATTTCAGCCTGTTCTTGTAGTTTTGTTGGAGTATCTGATTCAAACAAGAATGTATCTAGATATTGCACATTCTGGCTTTTATTACTTAATGAGCATATACCTGGCTTTAACTCATTGACAGTTTCAAAGCATCCATTTTTATCTGGCTTGAATCTCTTGTCTACTCTAAACCGTTCTCCAATCCTCTTTACTTGAGAATGGGTTACACTATTTTTCTGTATTTCAATGAAAGGCCTGTCATTTTTATGCAAGTCTTCTTCCAAGCAGAACTTTGCAGCTGGAGCTGTTCTATATCTACCAGATACATTAGTAAATCCACCAAGTAATGGGTCCATATCTGGCATAACTGCTAAACCATATTCTGCTAGCAACCAAGGAGCACAGTCATATATTCCTCTTTCAACAGTAGAGTGAGTCATAGGCTTAAGTGTCTGCATTTCATAGAATACCAGTGGCCTACATAATGCCACGAATGCTGCATGTTCTTTGAATGCAGGCAAATACTGCACTGCTCCAGTATAAGTTATAATGTCTGACAGTTTATTACCATTATCCAACTCCATTATAACTTTCTTCTGCTGCAAAGATTCTTTTATAAATGGAGCCATAGCTCGCATAATGCTTTCAATTTCAGTTGCTTCAGTAGTACGTGGCAATGTAAAGCACCGTTTATATGCTGCTGTCTTTGGAAAGTTTCTTAGTTCTACAGATGCTATGTCTGCTCTGCTAAATAACTCATGCTTAAACTGAGCTATCAGCTCAAGGTCATCTGTAAATGAAGTACCTACTTTATTAAAATTAGCATCATAGCCATAAAGCTTTGTAAACACTTCATCAGCTAATTCTGAAGTCTTTCTAGTAAAATTTGGATCTGCTTCCATAATCATGAACCGCCTTTGGTCTTCTCGGCCATCGAACTTTATAGGTACGTCCTTGTTCGTGGTCATAATGAAGTCCGTATAACTTTCTTGGTAAATAGGGTCTACTCCTTTCTGTTCCTTCCTTATAGTCGTTGCAGTAGCTCTCGATTTTAAGGCGCCAGCAGGGTTTCTCTTGTCCTCTAATTCTTTTTCCTCTTGACATACAATCAATGCATCTGCATAGTCCGCGTTGAATCTCGCTGTTGAATCGTACTGGTCTGATACTATCACATTGTCCTTGCCAAATAATCCCTTGCATATAACCTCCGCAAATGTAGTTTTACCTGAGCCTTGAGTCCTGGATACGATGATTGGTACTACTTGAGTTTTCATAGTAGGATATAGCAACTTAGCCCTAAGCCAAGCAAGCAGATGATAAGCACATTCACCTGCAATATGTTCAATGTACGTGTATATATGTGATGTATCACGGCCAGTTTCCTTTGCAAAGACAGGGAATGGCTTCGCAATGTTGAAAGCGTCTTTTTCTTCATTATAAAAACCTGTCGGAACTGTATAATCTCTATAATAGAGAGGACGATGAACACCATCACTATGCTCACCGACAATATAAGCTTTATCATAGTATTCAAATCCTTCTGGATGCCATTTATATGTGTTTATTCTTTTTCCAGATACTTCTGTGTAGTATAATATATTACTATAATATTTTTCAAAAACTTCTGGTAGCATCATTTCACCTTTATGTGACACACACAGAAATTTATGATTCATATTACTAAATACAATCTTATCTAGATGATATTCTTTTGCCCACTTCTCTAAGTCCTCTAAAGATTCAAAACCAACTCCAGCCTGCTGCTTTATAGCAGACTGGAGTATTCTTATTTGTGATTCAGCTGACTTATAGTTTAGGCCATATACTTCATCATAAAGTGACATGTATAAATCTCCTAAATCTAGTTATTTACTTTTTGAAATTAGGTATATTATAAATTATACTTCCAGTTCTACTGTAGTCACATCTGTAAAATGTACACACTTTGGAATATCATCCATTGTAAACTTCTGCACACCTGTATTTATACCAAGTCCATCTTTTATGAAAGACTTAAGTCCTGCTGTATTCACAGAAGTATTCTCTATGAATGGAATACCATTTGCAGTCAGCTTGTCCATGTCTTCTGCTGATACTGAAGCATCATGCTCAATAAGATGGTCACCATTATTTGCACGAAGCCAATCAGCTATTATTTTTCTGTCTTCTGGGTTTTTGTTTGGTTGGCAATAGTAGTTGTGCTTTACTGACATTCTACCACCAGATGACAGAGAAATTGAATCAACACCACAGCTAAACATCTCTGTAGGTAGAACTACATTTGCATAGTGTTCATACTTTTTCTTTGCCATCTCTGCTTCTGCTTCTGCTTTGAGCTGCTCTTCTTTTAACTTCTTGAACTGCTCACCCATTTCAGCCAATCTTTTTAAGACTGCTTTGTCTTCTACATTGATATTAAGATAATCAAATTCACCCATTATTCTTTCCTCCTTTAAGTGTATTTGCTATGCTATCTTTGAATTCTGAAATTATTCCTCTTACAAGTTTATTAACTTCTTCTTCTTTTAGATTTGAAGGAAACTGGCTCTGCATTTCTTCAAGTTTATCAGTGAATCCATCAACCATTGGTTCAAAAACAGGTTTTATGGCGTTCCACAATTCAGAGCGCATTTCACTCTTTGTCATACAACCTCCTATAAATATTATAAATATTATAATATATTTTTATTATATTTATAATTTTTAATAAAAAATCAAACTTT
>Ga0247609_10000413_pt1 | contig 60867 bp, 51 predicted proteins | sample 172DNAGHGlowgp2_FD_193487 | JGI IMG/M metagenome (GOLD analysis project Ga0247609, IMG submission 193487) | Sheep rumen microbial communities from Palmerston North, Manawatu-Wanganui, New Zealand - 1728 DNA GHGlow gp2 | ecosystem: Host-associated > Mammals > Digestive system > Stomach > Rumen ... | reverse complement strand
TAAGCAATGCATCATTTTCAAATTCAGAAACTCCCGCATCCCTTAGTATGTTTTCCCCGTATTTTTTCAAATCGGAATATGAAGATAAGTTATTCATAGTAACCATCTTCCTCATCTAATACATATTTATCATTAACAGGTTCTGGAACGTAAATACCATTACCTCTAAGATACTCTCTCCAGTCAAAAACAGCTTCAACTGCAGCAATACCTACTTCAATCATGTCATCTGTAGGTTCTTTAGTTGTAATCTTCTGTATAAACTTACCAGGTGCTGAAATAATAGTAACGATGATATTATCTCTTACACCAGCAAATCTAATACATTCATATGAAATTCCAGCGATAACTGGAATAAGTGCTATTCTAATAAGATAACGCATTGCAACATTATCCGTTCTAATAAATATAAAGAATATTATACTTATAAAAATAACAAAGAAAAGAAATGATGTACCACATCTCTTATGATATCTTGATGCGGCTCTTACATTATCAACTGTAAGCTCATTACCCGTTTCAAGACAATTAATACATTTATGTTCAGCTCCATGATACATAAATGTTCTTTTAATATCCTTCATCTGTGATATTAAAAGTAAATATACTAAAAATATAAATATCTTAGCTAATCCTTCAATTGCAGGAACCATGGTTTCAGTAACTCCACCAACATGTTTCTTTAATAAATCTGCAATTGCAAGTGGTAACATCATAAATAATGCTACTGAAATAACAACAGATATGGCAACAACCACACCCATTATAAAGTTTTCAGCTTTTTCACCGAATTTCTTCTCTAGAAATTCATCAAACTTACTAGGTTGTTCTTCATAATCTTCATCCTCAAAAAAGGATGCAGAATATGTCAAACTTTTTATTCCTAATACCATCGAATCAACAAATGCTATCACACCTCGAATTAAAGGTAAACTAGTAATACCCTTTCTTTTAGAAGTATTAAAACAATCATTGACCGCTACTTCTATTTTACCATCAGGCTTTCTAACTCCAACAGAATACTTATCAGCATTTTTCATCATAATGCCTTCTATTACTGCCTGACCGCCTATACCTGAATATGTCATATGTTTTCTTGACATGTATATAACCTCCAAAGTCAATGCCTATATTATAACATATTTTCTAGATTTTAAAATACTTAATGCTAAACTTTGTTCCCACATCCATTCGATCAACAGAAATATTACCTTTGTCACTTTCAATTATTTTCTTTGCAAGCGCTAAGCCAATACCAAAACTATCACTCTTTGACGCTGATGATTTAAAAAACCTCTCAAATATGTGCGGAAGATCCTTTTCACTTATACCTTCCCCATAATCCCGTATAATAATTTCTGCATATACATTGGATTCTTCATAACTTATATCTATCTTTGAATCATCAAATGAATGTTCAACACAATTCTTTACAATATTTGTAATTGCTTCAATCTGCCATTTTTTATCACATGTAATACTAACTTCTTCATCGCCTGTTATACAAAGTGAAATATTCTTCAAATCACAAAGCGATTCAACATTTCTAACTGCTTCATCAACAATGTTTTTAATCTTATATTCACCTTTAATAAACTTAATTGTATTACTATCAAATTTTGAAAGTTTTAGTAATACCTGTATAAGGAAATTAATATTATTGATATTTCTCTTAATATCCATAACAAAATCAAGTCTTACTTCAGGATCCATATCAGGATCATCAATAAGATTATCAAGCATTACTAATATCGATGTTAAAGGAGTTTTAATCTGATGCGAAATATCTTCTAATGATTTCTTTAGTTCAATTTTATCAGATATTGAATTCTCTGCATTCTCCTTAAGCATAATGGTTGTTTTATATATTTCATTTTTTAAAATAGATAATTCATCCTCTGATAAATCATCTATTTCCAACTTATAATTCTTTCTGTTAATCTCTTCAATGTAATTAATAATCTGTTTTATTTCCTTATCTCTGGATTTATTTCTTAAGAAAATCATCAACAATACTATTAATGCAAAAATAATTACAACTCCAAGATTAATAACTAAACATTTTATATAAAATGATCTATTAGAATCAACTATACTATCACTTTCTTTTAATATGCCATACTTTTCAAACAAATTTGCTTCAGGACTTGAATTATCATCTACTATATTTAATATTTCTTTATCCGTAACATCTGGATATTTATCTTTTATGCAATCTATTATCCTTACTATTGCATCATTATTATTATTAACATATTTATTATATTCATACCTTGTAATTGCAGCCATTATAAGTAATAAACATAAGCATGTAAATAAATATATCCTTAATAATCTTTTATCTTTTACATTCTTCTTTTCCATCTTATCCCTATGCATGTTTATTCATGCCTTATTCCTTATCTATTCTATAGCCCACGCCTTTAACAGTCTTTATAATATCTGTATCAAGCTTTTGTCTAATTCTTTTAAAATAAACCGTTACTGTATGATCATCAACATAGTTACCAGTCCATTCCCATATTTTATCCAAAATTATGTTTCTATTAACAACTTTATCGATGTTAAAAAACATAAGTCCAACTATTTTTAATTCAAGACTTGTAAGTTCTACTTCCTTACCATTTTTAAGTACAACCATCTTATCAGAATCATAACTTATATCTCCAACCGTTATAATCTCTGTTTTCTTAGTCCTTCTTATAATTCGATTAATTCTTGCTATAAGTTCCTTGGTAGAAAATGGTTTTGTAATATAATCCCACGCTCCATAATCAAGTGCTCTTACTATGCTTTCTTCATCATCATTTGCTGTTAAAAATATAGTTGGAATATCCAAATCACAAATATACTCTTTAAATAAAGTTATGCCATCACCATCAGGAAGGCCTACATCTAATATAACAAACTCAAAATCTCTTTTTTCACCAATATAATCAATTGCACTATCAACTGTACTTTTATGAATAATTTCCATTCCATTTTTATTAAACATGTACACAAGACCTTTTACAATTGATTCATTATCTTCAACCATTAAAATATTCATTTTTGTTCCTCTAAACTTTTCAATCAATCATCTTTATATCAATTCAAAAAAATAATTTAGTTTATCAATTTTCCCATATATTCTACCAAAAATTGAATTATGTTTCAATGTATTGTATAATTACATGGTTAATAAAATAACATAAAAAAGGAGGGTAAACATGGAATTATTTATAAAAAAACATAATCTGGGTTTACTATTTGGATTAATTGTTTTTATCATTTGTTTACTATTTAGTTTCCAACAAACTTTATCAAACAAAAAGCTAACCAAAGAAGCTAAAAAAATTATGAATGATTACACTAAAGAACTTAACGATGCATGTCTATCTATTAATGGAAGTAATATCGATTCAAAGAAAAAAGAAATACTTTCTATAATTGATAAGTATTGGGAAGATGTTGACGATGACAGTTCATTTGCTAAAAAGGATGCAAATCATAAAACAAAGGATGATATAAAAAAAGAAATAGAATCTGTTTTTAATAAAGGTATGGTTGCAAATGTATCTTTCGCGCAAACAAATGTAACATGCGACATAGCATATAAATATAAATCTAACTGTTTTGATATTGATTGTTTTGATGAATCAACTTATCAATCTGGTAGTAATAATGATTCTAACGAATCTTCCTTCATTACCATATGGGGAACAGTTGCCGAAGGTGATATTCATGATTCCATGACTAATGTCTCATTTAAAAAGATAAAAGGTTCTTGGAAGATTATAGGAATTCAGACAGATGATTGAAATAATTATTAAAGAAAGAGGAATAACATGGCTATAATTGAAATAAAGAATTTATATAAAAGTTATGGTAGACGACTAATATTAGATAATCTTTCTCTCGAGGCTAACACTGGCGAAGTTCTTGGACTTTTAGGCCCTAACGGTGCTGGTAAGACTACTTTAATAAAATCAATCGTAGGTCTCATATCCTATGATCAGGGTACTATTAAGATTAATGGTCACGATAGAGAAAAAGAATTTACACAGGCTATGCAAAATGTTAGTGCCATTGTTGAGAATCCTGAAATGTATACGTATATGTCAGGTATGTCAAATCTTATGCAGTATGCCAGAATGCATGGGTTAAAAGATAAAGACAAAATTAATAACATTGTTGCATTAGTTGGATTAACAGATAGAATCAATGATAAGGTTAAACGATATTCTCTTGGTATGAAGCAAAGACTTGGTATTGCTCTTGCTTTATTAAATGAACCAAAGGTTATGATTTTAGATGAACCAACTAACGGTCTTGATCCAGCAGGTATCAGACAACTTCGTAACATACTTAGAAATATCGCAAAACAAAATGATGTATGCATTATTGTTTCATCTCACCTTATGAGCGAAATGGAACTTATGTGTGATAAAGTTGCAATTGTAAATAATAAAACTATTCAAACTGTAGCTACTATTAATGAATTAAAAGCTCAGGTTTCAGGCAACTACTCATCATACATTTACAATGTTGAAAGAACTGATTCAATTGAAAGCATTGCTAAGGAAGTATTTGCTGAAGAATTAAGTAAGTTTAATGAAGGCTTAAAACCAAAGGCTGCTGATAATATTGTTGAATCAAATACAGAAGAATCTGTTGATTCAAATTCAACAAATGCAATTGATTCAAATACTGAAAATGTCTCTGAACCAAAGGTTGTTCCTAACAGTTACATACCTTATAAATTAATGATTCTTGATCAGACTCATTTCCAGATTGATGTACTTAATGATATTGCTCTATTTAAGATTTCTGATTTAAATAAAGCTATTATTCTAAAGGATATCAGACTATTCTCTGCTTCCTATAAAGAAGACATTCGTCTTGAGGATGCATTCTTACAAATGACTTCAGGAGGTGGAAATAATGCTTAGACTTATTAAAAATGAATATATAAAATTATTAAGAAAAGGTGGTTTTATTGCATTAAGTTTAATCTTTTTAGCAGCCACCATACTTTTACCTATTTTAGGATATGTTCTTTCTGAAAATGAAGAAAAAATCAATAACAAGCTTAGTGGTTTTGTTAATGATTCTCTTATTCAATCTGAACAACAAAGTGGCAATATAGAATACGTAAAGATGTTAGAGTTTTTCAACGAAGAAAGAATCTCTCTTTATGATGAAAAAGATTGGAGATTATTTGCTGGTAATGTTGCTTTTTCTTCTACTAGAAAAGTTACTCTTACCGAGGAAAAATCTACTGATAATGAAACTAATTATGATATAGAAGGTATGGAAGATAACGAAATCGAAGATGAAAGATTTACTCCTGACTTCTTTGGAAGATTTGATGTTGCTAGTTTATATACAGTGGTTGATTCTAAAGCCCTCTGTGAAGAAATAATAAATGAAATCAAAAATAAGGATTTAGTTGCATTTAAGAAAACATTTAATGATACTATTTATCCTGCTTATAAAAAATTAAAAAAGCAATATGGTGAAGATATCTTAATCGATCCAATAGTTGATAAATATGAAACATATCACTATGCATTTGATATTTTGGATAAAAATAATATCGAACCTGTTTCAAAGAATTGGTCATTTGATCTTGCTATTGAATACGGCGATGCCAAAGTAGAAACTGAACATTTAAAAGCAAACTATTCAAAGCAAACCGGCATGACTGACACTGAACTTGATAAAGTACTTATGGATACAGAAGCTGGTAAAAAAATCCAAATCAATGAGTATAGATTAGAGAATAATATTTCAGAAGCAATTTCTGAAACCCCAATGGGTGGTTATCATTCAGAAAGTGATTTCTTTATGAACTTTATGGAATATGACATGCTTATTACATTTGCTGGATTAATTCTTTTCATGGTTGGTATCGGAATTATCGCTAAAGAATTCAATCAAGGCACAATTAAATTCTTACTTGTTAATCCAGTTAAGCGTTCATCTATTTTTTATTCAAAAGTACTTACACTTATAAGTATGTTAACAATTGCATCTTTATGGATTGTTGTTACACAACTTTTATTTAATACAGCATTCTATGGATCATATCCTGGTGGAATAGCTCACATATATATGAAAAATGGAAGTCTTGTACACGAAAGTGGCGTGCTCCTTATAGCTAAATCATATTTAAATTCATATGTTGGAGCATTAATGCTTTGCCTTACAGCCATCTTTCTTTCATCATTAATTAGAAATAGTGCATTTGCTGCAGGTATTACTCTCTTTGCTTATTTAGGTGAGCAAATATTAAGATCATTCTTTACTTCAAAGGGATTTTACTTATTACAGTTTTCACTATTTCCAAATGTTGATTTACTTAAAATATCAAAAGGAAGAACGGCTTATAGAATTCAAAATTTCACATTCTCTTCAATAGTGCTTATAGTCCATGCTATTATTTTCATATGGGCTGCAAGAGATGCATTCGTTAAGAAGGATGTTTAAATAGTCCTAAGGAGGCCCCGCTTGCGGGGGAACCTTGGGACCAGTGCACGCCTTTGCCGAAGGCAACCTATAAATGCGTGCACATCCAAATAGTCCTAAGGAGGACATAAAAAAAGAACCAGAAATTCTGGTTCTTTTTTATTATAAGGTTCCACCGCAAGCGGTTCCCCTTAGATCTATTTATAAATAACCTTAGCAAATACATCTTCAACATCTATTGGTCCTAAGACTCTTGAATCTGTTGAATCATCCCTGTTATCACCTAATACATAAATACATCCCTCTGGTACTTTCATAGGTTTTATGTATTGTTCATCGGTATGATTCTCCGTATATGAATCATCTATTTTTTTAGAATTAACATAAACATCTGTTCCTTTAATTTCAACTACATCATTTTCAACTGCAATAACTCTTTTAACGATATCCTCTTCTAATTTATCACTATGCAGAAAAACAATGTCATTTCTCTTTATGTGTTTATTGGATTTAAAAATAATAACATTTTGACCATCCTTAAGTGTAGGCGACATAGAGCTTCCTTTTACGACACCTCTTCCAAAAAAATGAATCAAAAGAAACGACATAACTAAGCCTACTACAATTGGTAATACATAATCAAATAAAAGAATTTCACCCTTACTTCTGCGTCTTCTTCGTCTTTTCTTAGGTTTAGGTTTCTCTTCTTCCTCTATGGGTTCAATATAATCACTAACTTCATCAAATCTTGAATTATAATCACCCACACCATAATCAACATTCTGACTATTAACTTTTTCATCTTCAGAATCTGAGTTTTCACCAAAAAACTCTTTATTATAATCCACCATTATAATTAAACCCTTCCACACTTCCTAAACCGCTACGCTTGTTTCTAAAGTGTATGCAGTCGTAAAACACATTCAAGCAAGCTTGATGTACTTGACTCGTTGCTAAACAAATCATAGTGACCACCAAAACTAGTGGTCACTATAATTATAAATCATATTTTATTATGTGTAAATCACATTAATGTCAATTTTTTAAGTTCCTAAATTATTATGATCTTAACTCAATGCCAAGTTCTTTAAGCTTAGCTAAAATGTTATCCATAATCTCTGAAACTTCTTTATCCTCTAAAGTTCTATCAGCTGCTCTAAATGAAATTGAGTATGCAACAGACTTCTTACCTTCTTCAATCTGTGAACCTTCATAAATATCGAATAATTCATAGTTTTCAAGTAATGCTCCACCACATTCTTCAATAATCTTTTCAACTTCTCTAACAAGGATTTCTTTTGGCATAACCATTGAAATATCTCTTGTCATAGCTGGGAACTTAGCAAGACCAACATACTTCTTATCGAATGTTGTTTTTTCCATAATAGCTGGCATATCAATTACAGCAATAACTGTTCTTTCACCAATACCATAATTATCTAATACCTGTGGATGAACTTCACCAATATAACCGATAAGTTCTCCATCATAGTAAATATCTGCTTTTCTACCCTGATGCAAGAATGGTCTTTCTGCATTTGGATCATATTCAGGTCTTTCATTAAGACCAATTGTCTCTAAGAATTCTTCAACAACACCTTTCATTGTAAAGAAATCGCCCTCACCATATGAACCTAAGATGAACTGCATTCTTTCATCTGGAAGTTCTGTAACAGGAACCTGTTTTGGTAAGTAAACATTTGCTAATTCATATAATTTAACATTCTTATTTCTACGATTGTAGTTTGTAGCAAGTGATGTGAGCATACCATTAAGTGGTAATGTTCTCATGATACTGAAGTCCTCACCGAGTGGATTTGAAATAACAACTGTATCTCTGATTGCATCATTGCTATCAAATAATAATTTATCGAATACCTTAGGGCTTTCGAATGAATATGTCATAGCCTGTGAGAATCCAGCAAATCTTGCCACTTCTCTAGCGATCTGTTCAATTCTTAACTTGTATGATAATTTACCTGCAGTAGCTTCACCACTTGGAAGTGTTGTAGGGATGTTATCATAACCATAGAATCTTGCAACTTCTTCAGCGATATCAGCCATACATTCAAGATCCTGTCTGAATGTAGGAACTGTAATCTTATTTGTAAGTGGATTATATTCAAGTTCAATAGCCTTGAAGTATTCAAGCATTTCTTCCTTAGGAATGTCTGTTCCTAAAAGTTTATTAACTGCATTTTCATCGAATGAAATTGTAACTGGCTGCTTAGGCTGTGGATATACATCTACGATACCTGAAACAACTGTACCAGCGCCAAGTTCTTCAATAAGCTGACAAGCTCTGTTAATAGCTTCTTCTGCATTATTAGGATCAAGTCCTTTTTCAAACTTACCTGAAGCATCTGTACGAAGACCAAGTCTTTTAGCTGAAAGTCTGATGTTAGTTCCATCGAATGTAGCTGCTTCAAATAAGATGTCCTTTACATTGTCAGTAATCATTGAGTTTTCACCACCCATGATACCTGCGATTGCAATCTGTTCCTCATCATCACAAATCATTAAAATATCTTTATCTAAAGTTCTTTCCTGGCCATCTAATGTTACGAATTTATCTCCATCATTTGCTCGTTTAACAACAATCTTTTGTCCTTTAATTGTTGATAAATCAAATGCATGCATAGGCTGACCATATTCTTCCATAACATAATTTGTAATATCAACTAAATTATTAATTGGTCTAATACCACAAGCTGCAAGTCTTCTCTGCATCCACTCAGGTGAAGGACCAATCTTAACATCCTTAACAACCTTAGCGCAGTATCTCTTACAAAGCTCATCATCCTTAACTTCAACAGCAATGTAATCATTTACGTTATCAACTGAACCAACCTCTTCAACAACAGGTGGAACAAATGGCTTTCTAAATGTTGCTGCTGCTTCTCTAGCAATACCTAAAACACCAAAACAATCAACTCTGTTAGATGTAATTTCATATTCAAATACTGAATCATGAAGTCCTAATGCTTCAATTGCATCATCACCAGGTTTTACTCCACTATTCTCACCGAAAATATATACTCCATATTCAGGAGCTTCTGGGTAAAAATCTCTTGTTGAACCAAGTTCTTCAATTGAGCACATCATACCATATGACTCAACTCCTCTTAACTTACCACTCTTGATTTCAACGCCGCCAGCAACCATCTTTCCATCATGTCCGCCAGCTACACGACCGCCATCAAGACAAATCGGAATCATGTCTCCTTCTGAAACGTTAGGTGCACCTGTTACAATCTGAAGTGTTTCACTTCCAACATTTACCTGACAAACAATAAGCTTATCAGCATCCGGGTGCTTTTCAATACTTTCAATTTTACCTACAACAATTTTATCTATATCAGCATCAAGTGCCTTAAATCCTTCTACTTTTGTACCGGATAATGTCATAGCATCTGTGTATTCCTGATCTGTACATTCAAGTTCAGGTACATATGCTTTTATCCACGATAATGGTGTATTCATATCTTACATCCTTTCTTCAATACGCAATTAATTGGTAGATTCACTTCCAGTGAATCTCTGACTCCGCTCAAAGCCGCGGAGGGCTCTTCTAATTAAAATCAGAAGTAGTACTAGAACTGTTTTAAGAATCTAATGTCATTGTCATATAAAAGTCTCATGTCATCGATTTCATACTTAAGAAGTGCGATACGTTCAAGACCTAAACCGAACGCGAAACCTGAATATTCATCAGGATTAATTCCACTCATCCTAAGTACCTTAGGATGTACCATACCACAACCTAAAATTTCAATCCAACCAGAACCTTTACACATTCTACAGCCCTTACCGCCACACTTGAAACATGTAACGTCTACTTCGGCACTTGGTTCTGTAAATGGGAAATGATGAGGTCTAAATTTAACCTTTGTTTCTGGACCAAACATTTCAACAGCCCACTGAGCAAGTGTTCCCTTTAAGTCAGCAAATGTTACTCCCTTATCAATTACAAGACCTTCAATCTGATGGAATGAAGGTGAATGTGTAGCATCTACTTCATCTGATCTAAATACACGTCCTGGAGCAATTACTCTAATTGGTAATTTACCCTGTTCCATAATTCTTACCTGTACAGGAGATGTCTGTGTTCTAAGAACGATTTTATCATTTACATAGAATGTATCCTGTTCATCTTTCGCTGGATGATTAGCAGGGATGTTTAAAGCTTCAAAGTTATAATAATCATACTCTACCTCTGGGCCTTCAACTACTTCATATCCCATACCAACGAATATTCTCTCGATTTCTTCAAGAGCAACTGTATTAGGATGGCTATGCCCCATGTTGTTCTTCTTAGCAGGAAGAGTAACATCAATAACCTCTGCTTTCATCTTAGCTTCTCTTACCTTTAATGTAAGTTTAGCTCTAACGCTTTCAAGTTTGCTTTCAAGGGCATTTCTTGTATCATTAACTAATGCTCCAACCTTAGGACGATCTTCTTTAGAAACATCCTTCATACCTTTTAATACTTCCGTAAGTTCACCCTTCTTACCAAGATAAGCAACTCTAATCTCATTAAGTTTATCAAGAGTATCAGCCTGTTCCATCTTTTGAATCGCTTCCTTACGAATTGCATCCAACTTTTCTTTCATCGCTATCTCCTTTTATAATTATTTTCAAAAAATCTTATTCCTTAATCAATGATATACGCAAAGTTTCGTGCTTCGCACTTTCACTTTGCTACAAAAAAAACTCCGTCCCAAAAAGGGACGAAGTAAAAATCGCGGTACCACCCAAATTCCCATATATACATATGGACACTCTATCATGTAACGTATGAACTACGTCATATCCTACTAACAACCACTATGCTTTAAGATATGCTGCTATAAGCGGGAATCTCAACATAAGACAGTGCTTAAAAGATCTTTCAGCCTATGAATCTTTCTCTCTAAAAGTTAACTTATATCTACTAACGCCTTCATCGCATTTATCTCTATTAAATTAAATACATTACAAATAATAGCACAAAGGAATTTAATTGTCAATTATACTTATTAACCTTTACGTCCAAAGTGATGTTACAAACATAGGTGATGCATCACTACCTTTTTCAAAACCACAGTTCTCATAGAAATGTGCTTCATTATCGTAAGCGATTAAAGCTATACGCATATAATCCTTATAATGTTCTTTTACCATTTCAACAAGGGTTCTTCCAATCTTTTTATCCTGATATTCTGGATTTACAAGGAGGTAGTGAACATATGCATTAATTACTCCATCATCCATTACACATATCATTCCAACTAATTTATCTTTATCCCAAGCTGAATAAACTGTCTTATAATTTTTCATTGCCACAACAAGTTTTTCAGGGTAATGACCTGATGACCAATCAACTGATAAGAATAAATTTTCAAGTGCATTTGCTGAAAAATCATGTGTATCTTTATAAATTATTTCCATGTAAAAATCCCCCTAAAAATTACTCTCCTGCTTTCTCTATTGCTTCCTTTGTTTTTACCTTTAGTTCTTCCTCACTAATAACAGTGATTCTTCCTTCTTCATATTCCTTTGATACCCAATCAAATACATATTTAACAACTTTAGAATCTTTCTTATATTTATCCTTACCTGTAAGTCCAAGGTATGCATTAATCCAATATGCAACACCTGCAACACCTGATGTATTGCTAACTGATACTCTAGGAGCTCTACCTAGGATTTTCTCTGTATCAAAGATGTTATAAATCTCAGGATCTTTCATAAGGCCATCTGCATGAATTCCAGCTCTAGTTAAGTTAAAACTATCACCAACATATGGAGTCATAGGAGGAATATCATAACCTGTTTCCTTACTAATGTACTGAGCCATTTCAGTAATTGCCTTTGTATCCATACCATTAAGTGTTCCACGAAGTGAAGCATATTCAAATACCATGGCTTCAAGAGGAACATTACCTGTTCTTTCACCTATACCAAGTAGTGAACAGTTAACTGCACTTGCACCGTACATCCAAGCTGTTGTAGCATTAACAACGCCCTTGTAAAAGTCGTTATGGCCATGCCATTCAAGCATATCTGATGGAACTCCTGAATAATGCTGAAGACCATATATAATACCTGATACGCTTCTTGGTAGTGATGCTCCTGGATAAGGCACACCATAACCCATTGTATCACAAGCACGAATCTTAACAGGTACGCCACTTTCTTCTGAAAGTTTCATAAGTTCATTAGCAAATGGTACAACAAATCCATAAAAGTCAGCTCTTGTTATATCTTCAAAATGACATCTTGGTCTTAAACCTGATTCAATACACTCTTTTACAATGCCAAGATACTTATCCATAGCCTGCGCTCTTGTAAGTCCCATCTTATGGAATATATGATAATCAGAGCAACTTACCAAAACACCTGTTTCTTTAACACCAATTGACTTAACTAGATCAAAATCTTTTTTACTTGCACGAATCCATGTTGTAATCTCTGGAAATTCATATCCAAGTTCCATACACTTTTCAAGTGCTTCTCTATCCTTCTTTGAATATACAAAGAATTCTGTCTGACGAATCATGCCATTCTTTCCGCCAAGTTTATGTAATAGTTCATATATATGAACCATTTGCTCCGTAGTATATGGAGCACGTGACTGCTGACCATCTCTGAATGTTGTATCAGTAATAAAAATATCCTTTGGCATGTTTTCAGGTACTCTTCTGTAGTTAAAAGCAATCTTAGGTGTCTTCGTATAAGGAAACATTTCTCTAAAAAGTTCTGGTTCTTCTACATCCTGCAATTTGTAATTATACAAATCCTGCTCTAACTTATTTGTTTTCTTACTTAATCTAATTTCCTGTAACTGCATAATTCTCACCCATTATGTATGTTCTACTTCTCTGACATTTCCCCACGACTGATACATACATTCCTTTCTATTTCATTTATCTTGATTATATTTTTATCATATGTTACATTATATGTAAAATGAATAATTCGAATAATAATAATCGAATTATTCGATTATTAAGTAATCATTATACAAATAAAATATCAATTATGTAAAAACAATAACTTTCGAACTTAGTGTGGCTAGGGGTAGCCCGCACTGTGCAAGAGCAGTGTCTCAGATAGATAATATATATGTGTATATAATTTTTGTTTATATGACAATAAGAAAGGATTAAAATATGGATATAGAAAGTATTAAGACTTTTATAACACTTGCAGATAATAAAAATTTTACAAGAACTGCATCACAGTTGTTTATAGCACAATCGACTGTTACTAATAGAATTAATGAACTAGAAAAAGAACTTGGAAATCCACTATTTGTTAGAACTAACAGAAGTGTTGAACTTACAACAACTGGAGAACAATTCTATGAATACGCCGATAAGGTTTTACATCTAACTGATACATATTTATCCGAGATTAATTCACAAATTAAATACGAGAACCACTTAAGAATTGCAAGTTCGGACTCAATATACGAAGGTCATCTTGCGCCTATCATTTTAAATCATAAAAAAAAGAATCCTAATGATTCCCTTAAAATCACCATAGGTTTATCAAGTCATCTTATTGAGCAAATGCTTGATAACATCTATGATGTATTATTTACTTATATTCCAATTAACAAGCAGGCTTTTCACTGCGAAATATTTAGACAGGATAAGATGATTCTAGTTACAGACTATAATAATAAGAATTTCAAAAATGGAATTAAACTTGATGAACTAATTGAAGTAAATTATCTTATGTGTAATTTCGCACTTCAAAATGTAGGACAGTTCATAAGAAACCTATTCCCAAAGTATCACCAATTCTCTCTTGAAATTGATGACTGTTCAAAGATTATTCCGTTTATACTTCTTGGTGAATGTTATACATTCCTACCACATGACATGGCAAAACCATACATAAAGGATAAAACGCTAAGGCAAGTTAAACTAATAGACCTTGAACCACCTGTTATTAATAGTTATATCATTTGTAAAAAAAATAAATGGGATGTTTGTCAAAAGATATTTATGTAGTTTATATTAAAACATATTAAAAGAGATATTAGTAAAATGAGTTATTCTCAATACTAATATCTCTATAATTAATATTTGTAAAAATTATTTTGATTCTTCTTTATCAGGTTTTAGTTCTAAAAATGTAACCTTGTAATTTTTACCAGAAATCTTATTCATCTGCTCAATGTAACTTTCTATAATGTCTTTAGCTCTTTTTCTTGCACTATTAATAAGAGTTTCATTCTTTCTAACTTCATTATCCATATTTTCCTGAGCTTCATCAATGGCTTTCTTTACATCCTCAGCTTTAATTTTATTCTTTTTAAATCCATTATCCTTATCGCTAACATAAGAATCATCTGTCCATGATTTTGGATCAATACTTGTATTAATCTGACATTCAGGAAGTGTAATCTTTACATTATTTTTTTCAATTTCCATCTTAACGTCATTTAAATTATATGAAATTTCAACTACACCTACATAATCAATCCAAAACTCTCTATTTTCTTTTAATAAAGAATTAATGCCTGAACCATCAGTCTTTTTTGCTTTTGCAACATTATTAAAATTACATTTAAGAGTTGCTAATTCGCATAAATTTCTAATACTTTCAATTGTAGGCTCCTTATCTCCAATGGAAATCTCTTTCTTCTTTTTACCACATCCTGATAACATACTAACTGTAAGAAGTGACACCATCATAAATACTAATACTCTCTTCATGATTATTTCACCTCCCCATAGCCATTTACGGTAAGCTTAATATCACTACCATCTGCATCAATCCAAGCCTGAACCATAGCTCTGACTATATCCTTAGCCGATTCTGTTGCTGTAGATTCAATGTCACCTTTTTCTTCTATTTTTTTCTTTAAATCATTAACTGCAGCCTCATGACCAACAGTATATGCAAAATGATTATTATATGAATCATCATAGAATAAAAATTCCAGTGTGGATTCATTCACTGTAGGTTCTTCAATATCTACTTTAGGAAGGTTTACTATTACTTCCTTACCATCCTTTGTAACTTTTACATCAATTTTATTTACATCTATTCCAGCCTTTACTTTTCCCTCATAACATACATAATAAACTATGTCCCCGCCTGCATCTTTATCAACCACAGGACAATATCCATTATATGGATACTCCACAGTATATAACTGACTTCTCTTTATCACATCAGTAAGTGTCGCAGTTGTTTCTTCAACATTAACAACTCCATCTTTTCCAACAATATTATCGAGTAATCCAAATAGATGTTTTCCGTGGATTTTTTTATTAATAAAACTTCCACCCACGCATATTACAGCTATTAAAAATATTGTTATTATACTCTTAGCTGAAAAAAATACTATTCTCGTTTTCTTTTCCATATCTTCCTCCTTTTTTCTTTTTTATTATTCCATACCTTTATATAATTCCTTATAAACCAAATTCTAATTTATATTATTTTTTCCAAAAACCATGTAAGTTACAATATTCATACGCTGCAATAACCTCATCATCTTTTGCAATATAAAATGTTGCAACTGGTTCTTCTCCAGGTTTTAATGTCTTTCTCTGTCTTCCATTTTTAGTTTCTATAGCTATCCATTCTATAAAGTGTTCTTCCATCATAGGATGTGCAACTTCTCCAACCTTTACTGTCACTTTACATCCATCAACTTCAACAACAGGTACATGCTTTTCTCCTGCGCCATCAGAAGTATTAGGTTCTATTTCAACCATAGTCTCTCCACAACACACAACATCACAAGCTGCCTTTTCTAAATATGTAATCATATTCTTACACTTTGTACATTTAAAAATCTTCATGTTAAAACCTCCATACCTATTATTTTTCTTTATAAACGTATGTATTCGCTATAAAAAACTCACAAATACACATTAATACGTTTCCAATTTAAATATACCATAAAAAGTATTATTTTCATATAAAAACATCTACAAATTTTTATACTAAATAGTACATTTTTAACCCTAAAAATGATATAATGTTATGTGAACCTAAACGTTTTTATTTGTTGGAGAATATTGTATGAATAATATGATAAAAAGGATATTACGAATCCCTGGTAATATAAGCAATCGATTCACCAAGGATCACGTGGGCACATATGCATCGCAGGCTTCACTTTTTATGCTACTATCTTTATTTCCGCTTGCCATGCTTGTACTTACCCTTGTAAAATATACATCTGTAACTCAAGCAGAATTACAAGATCTTCTTTTACAAATAGTACCTAATTACTTTAAACCCACATTAATTCATCTTATAAAAGAAGTATATAAAACCGCTAATAGTGCCGTTATTTCTATAACAGCCATAGGTACAGTTTGGGCTGCATCTAAAGGTATTATGGCCATATTAGTTGGACTTAACGAAATATACCATCATAATCAAAATAAGAATTGGTTCTTTCTAAGATTTATGTCCATAATATATACTGTACTCTTTGTTTTTATATTTGTGCTAGTACTTGTTGTTTTGGTATTTGGAACAACCATCGCAACTACTGTAATTGAAAACTTTCCAAAATTTGGTTATTTTGTTGTAAATGTATTATCAACAACATCAATTATAAGTTTTTTCATTCTTACTATATTTTTCATATTAGTATATGCCATTGTAAGAAGTAAGGTGTTCGGTTTTTTGGATAATGTACCTGGTGCTCTATTTGCAAGCGCTGGTTGGATATTCTTCTCATATTTCTTTTCAATTTATATTGAAAAATTTGCTGGTTTTTCAGCTATATATGGAAGTATGACTACAATCATTCTTGTAATGCTTTGGGTATACGCACTTATGTATATATTATTTATAGGTGCTGAAATAAATGTTTATTGTAAAAAGATTTTACTTCTTTCTAGCATCAAACGTGCCAGAAAGAAAAAACAAAAAGCAAAAGAAAAACAAATTGTCGATCACTTATCTACAATGAAGGATGAACAGAGAGTTGATGAAATTGAAGAAGCTAACAGGCGATTAAAATCAATTCTAAAAGACGGCACTGAAGTTGTTGATATAAGTTCATTAACTAACGAAGATAATATTTTTAAAGAAATAGAATCTAATACTAATATTGATTTTAATACTGATTCTAATAGTATTACTGAAACTAATACTAATACTGATATAAATACTGATAAAAATACTAATATTAATACTAATATTAATACCAATATTAATACCAATATCAATACCGATATTAATACAAAAATAAATAGTTAGTATCAAAATAATACTAACTATCTACACAAAAAACAAGCAACTACCGTTGCTTGTTTTTTATATGCCCCGAAATGCCGTTCCTGCTTTTGAGTCCTAGCAAGGCTAGGTGGGTTTCCGCAAATAACATCTCTGCCTACCAGAAACACTCTATAAGGCTTGACATCAAAGTATCAATATAGGAATCCCTTATGTAAAAATGTAGGTTCAAATTAACAGGTTCGCGTACATCCCAGGATTTCTGTTAACACAATTATAATACAAAAGAGCATTTTTTTCAAGTCAAAAAATGCTCTTTAATCATAAGCGTTCTTACCCCAAACGCGTTTCTTAAACTATGTTGTTTTCTTAATTTTCTTTTCTAACAATGTCATCTGCTTTCTTGTAAATGCTATCAGAAGGAACAACTCCTCTAACCATTGAAAGCGGATAAATATTACTATTAGAACCTACAACTGTTCCTGGATTAAGCACACTATTACATCCTACTTCAACGTGATCACCTAACATAGCGCCGAACTTTTTAAGTCCAGTTTCTATCTTTTCGTCACCACATTTTACTGTTACAAGTGTTTTATCACTTTTAACATTAGATGTAATTGAACCAGCACCCATATGTGATTTGAAACCAAGGACTGAATCTCCAACATAATTATAATGTGGAACCTGAACGTTATTAAATAAAACAACATTCTTAAGTTCAGTTGAGTTTCCAACCACACAATTCTTTCCTACTATTGCATTGCCTCTAATAAATGCACACTGTCTAACTTCTGCCTCATGATCAATAATACATGGACCATTAATATAAGCTGAATCAAACACTTTAGCATCTTTTGCAATCCAAACATTATCACCTCTTTTATCATATTCATCTGGTGATAACTTTTCGCCTAAACTAACAATAAACTCTCCAATACTTTTAAGCACTTCCCACGGATAATCCTTATCCTTAAAAAGATCTGCTGCGATTGTCTCATCTAGTGAGTACATGTCTTTAATTTTAATCATACTATTCTCCCATTCTTTTTTACCTTATTAAAATTTATACCACATGTTACAAATTTCTCTTCCCCATAATAAAATTTTTCAATGTGCAAAAAAGTTTCGATAAATTATCGAAAGTAATTATATTTTACTCCACAGTTACAGATTTTGCAAGGTTTCTTGGCTTATCAACATCAAATCCCTTGCTAACTGTTGTATAATATGCCAAAAGCTGTAATGGTACAATAGTAACCATTGGCATAATAATATCTTCAAGATTAGGAACAGTAATCAAATCATCGATAAGTTTTGTATTCTTATCCTTATCTTCCTTATCTTCGATTCCTGAACCTTCTTTTCCAACTACTATTGTATATGCTCCTCTAGCCTTAACTTCAGATACATTACTAATTGTTTTTTCTAATAATTCACTCTGTGTAGCAACACAAATTACTGGTACGCCTTCCTCAATAAGAGAAATTGTACCATGCTTAAGTTCGCCTGCTGCATAACTTTCTGAATGAATATATGATATTTCCTTAAGTTTAAGTGAACCTTCCATACTAAGCGCATAATCAAGGCCTCTACCAATATATAAGAGACTTGGTGAAATAACAAGTTTTGAACCAATGAATTTACACTTTTCATCACATGCCATAGCTTTTTCAATTTCATTAGGAATTGATGCTAAAACTCCTGTTAATCTCTTACATTCAGTTTCATCAATTGTTCCTCTAACATAAGCAAGCTTAAATGCTAAAAGATACATTACTGACATCTGCACAGCAAATGCCTTAGTTGAAGCAACTGAAATTTCAGGACCTGCATGTGTATATAAAACCATGTCAGATTCTCTTGCAATTGATGACCCCTTAACATTAACAATTCCTAAAACCTTAGCGCCTCTATCTTTCGCTAAATGAAGTGCTGCCTTTGTATCAGCTGTTTCACCAGACTGTGAAATAACAATTACAAGGTCATCCTTTCCAATAATGGGATCTCTATATCTAAATTCTGATGCAATATCAACTGTAACTTCAATTCTTGCAAGTTTTTCAATAACATACTTACCAACTAAACCTGCATGCATCGCTGTACCACATGCTACAATAAAAATCTTTCTGAATGATTTTAACATATCATCAGTAAGACCACACTCTGATAAATCAGGCATACCATTAACAATTCTAGGTGTAATTGTAGTCTTAACTGCTTCTGGCTGTTCATGAATTTCTTTAAGCATGAAGTGCTCATATCCACCCTTTTCAGCAGCCTCTAAATCAAATTCAGATGTTAATACTTCTTTTACAATACTTTGTTTATGAGTATCGCAAAATTCTACTCTGTCTGATTTAATTGTAGCAATTTCATTCTCCTCTAATAAATAATACTTATTTGTATATTTTAAAATTGCTGGAACATCAGATGCAATAAAGTTTTCACCATCACCTGTACCAATAATTAATGGGCTATCTTTTCTTACTGCATAAATAGTTTCTGGATAATCCTTAAAAATAATACCAAGTGCATATGCACCTCTAACATCAGCTAATGTTTTAATAATAGCATCAACAGGATCGCCATTATAATGATAATCAATTAACTTCGCTACTGTTTCAGTATCTGTTTCACTAACAAATGTATATCCCTTGCTAATTAAAAACTTCTTAATCTCCTTATAATTTTCAATAATGCCATTATGTACAATTGAAACTCTCTTACTTCCATGAGGATGTGAATTAATATCTGATGGTTCTCCATGAGTAGCCCATCTTGTATGTCCAATACCACAATGTCCATCTATTTTTTCTCTTTCATTGAGTTTATCCCTTAAATTACTTAACTTACCTTGTGTTTTTTCAACAACAATTTTACCTTTTTCAAATACAGCAATACCTGCAGAATCATATCCTCTATATTCTAACTTTGAAAGTGAATCAAGTAAAACTTCTACACACTCTCTATCACCTGCATATCCTACTATACCGCACATATTATGTCCTCCTTATTCTTGGTAAATTTTCACTCAAAAGCGACTATTTATAATTAGCCGCTGCTCTCTGATAATATGCTCTAAGCTTTGACTGATTGTTAACTCCCTTAACATAATTAGTTCTTCTCTCAACAAATCCTTCTAACTTTTGCATATACTCTTCCGCACTTATCTCTCCTTGTGCAACCATTGTAAGGCCTTTTTCCCAACTGGCTGTAAGTTCTGGATTAAGTAACTGATTAATCGATGCTGATACTACATCATAAATCATCTCACCCATTAATTTTGGTGAAATAATCTGAGTCTTTTTATTAAGTGAGATATACTTATTTCTAATAAGCTTATCTATTATTTCAGCCCTTGTCGCGCTTGTTCCAATACCACTACCCTTAATCTGCTCACGAAGTTCTTCATCTTCAATAAGTTGACCTGCATTCTCCATGGCAAGTATAAGCGAACCTGAATTATATCTTTTAGGTGGAGAAGTTTCTCCCATCTTTTCATATATATCAGCAATATTTATTTTATCATTTTTTCGTATACCATTCAATAAGGAAAACATATCCTGTCCACCTTCTTTATCATCATTTGGCATACCAGCTATTTCCAAATATCCAGGCGATTCTAAAACCTTTACAGAAGTGCTAAATACTTCACTACTCATATTGTCTGGTGTTTCACCATCCTTTAATAAACTTCTATCGCACTCCATGCACCCAGTTATATTAATTTTCTTATATACTGCTGCAGGATAAAAAATACTAAGAAATCTTTTAACAATTAGGTTATACACACCTTCTTGTAAACTACCAGGTGTAAGACTATTTGAATTAACACCTGTTGGAATAATAGCATAATGATCTGTTATCTGTTTATCATTAACATACTTAGTCTTTTCAAGACCTTTATATGCGCCACACTCTAGTATTTTACTCGCATATCCTCCATATGCCTTGTTATTCTTAAGACCATTTAAATTTTTAGTAATTTCCTTAGCAACTGCCGTAGATAAAACTCTGGCATCAGTTCTTGGATAGGTTACTAATTTTTTCTCATATAATTCCTGAATAACCTTAAGAGTATCATTTGGTGCAATTTTAAATATCTTAGAACAGTCATTCTGCGCTTCTGCTAAGTTATATAAGAGCGGTGGATTCTTCTTTTCAGTCTTTTTTGAAATTTCACTAACTGTCATTTCAAGCGGATTATTATTCTTTAAAGCTTCAATAAATCGTTTAGCCTCCGCTTCTTCTAAGAATCCATTATCCTTATATAAAACTGGAAGTCCTGCATAGAAAGATTTTTCATTAACTTTCCATTCCATCTCAAAACCATCTTCACTTCCACACTTAGCAATTATTCGATAAAATGGAGTCTTAACAAATTCTCTTATTTCTCGTTCTCTTTTAACAATCATTCCAAGAACACAGGTCATAACTCTTCCCACAGAAACAACTGCATACTTTTCATTAAGGAAGTTTGCAATACTATTACCATACTTAAGTGATAATACTCTTGAAAAATTTATACCCATAAGATAATCTTCTTTGGCACGTAAATATGCACTATCTGAAAGTTTATCATACTCTTTCCAATCCTTAGCTTCCTTAATCCCTCTAATGATTTCTTCCTCTGTCTGTGAATCAATCCAAACTCTTTTTCTTTGTTTATCAGCGCCAACTTTAGCTTCCTGATCAACAAGTCTATAAATATATTCTCCTTCACGTCCTGAGTCAGTACAAATATATATAGTATCGACATCATCCCTAGTAAGAAGTCCCTTAACAATGTTAAACTGCTTCTTAACCCCATCTATAACCTCATACTTATATTCCTTAGGCATAAATGGAATAGTATCAAGTGACCACCTCTTTAGGCTTTCATTATAAACTTCAGGATAACTAAGTCTTACAAGATGACCAACACACCAGGTTACTATCGCTTCATCCGATTCTAAATATCCATCATGTTTTTTTGTATTTAATTTTAATGCCTTAGCAAATTCATTCGCCACACTAGGCTTTTCTGCTATAAATACTTTCTTTCCCATGCTAGAATAATTCCTTTTTCTAATCTCTACATGTAAACAATCCTATAATTTTGATTGTTCATCAAGTGTTTTATTATAAGCTGGAAGAAAATGCTCCATAAAGAAATCAACTTCTTCCATCTCCATCTTTTTAATAGTATTTTCAAGTGTTTCCTTAGCACTATCAAAATCATGGTTACCCATGCTTATCTCTTCCATGCACTTAACCAAAGCTGAAATCTTATCAGCAGCCTTAACTATTCTACGTTCCTCATAACTATTATTTTCAACATGCAAAATGTTTTTATAATAATCTCTCATCTCCTCTGGAAGCTCAGATAAGAGTTTTTCAATTGCAACATTTTCTACATCTTTATATGCCTTTTTTATATCAGGCGCATAATACTTAATTGGTGTAGGTAAATCTCCTGTAATAATCTCTGATGTATCATGATACATTGCAAGCATTGTTACATGTTCAATATCTATATTACCATTAAAATACACATTACTAATTACACTAAGTGCATGCGCAATAAATGCAACATCCAAACTATGTTCAGCGATATTCTCATTAATGGTATTTCTCATAAGTCCCCATCTATTTATATATCTCATTCTAGATAACATACCTAAAAAATCGAAGTTATCAGCATCACTATATTTAATCTCTGTCATATTTTTCATAATTCCATGCATTTAAGTGGATATATACATAGTCTATCCCGGACTCTGCTCTCGCACATCAAGGGTGCCCCTAGCCACACTAAGTTCGCATTCGATAAATATCGATGCTCACTAAGTGTAGAGACCCTTTATGGTCCGTGCTAGAATATGTATATACTCACTTTATGCATGGAATTTTTACCTTTCTCACATAGTTTAAAATACACGCAGGGATTAACCTGCGTGTATTTATATATTTATTATAAGAATTTACTTCGCGCTAAACTTATAAATTGTAGTTGAATTATATTCCTCACCAGCTTTATAAAATGGCTGTGGGAACTGTGGAAGGTTAACTGCATTAGGTGCATACTGACTTTCAAATGCAAGTCCATCATTACCCTTGTAAATATAACCATCCTTTGATACTTCGTTAAGTCCAATGAAGTTTCCAGCATAGAACTGAAGTCCTGGAAGTGTAGTGAAAATTTCCATTACCCTACCTGACTTATCACCTTCAATTCTAGCGATTGGTGCATCAAGTGTTGGATTGTTAAGTACGAAGTTTCTGTCGTATCCATTAGCTGATGCAATTTGCATATCAGTTGACTTATTGCCTTCTCTAGCACTCTTTGGAGTTCTAAAATCAAATACTGTTCCTGTTACATCTCTTTCTTCACCATGTGGAATAGCATGTTCATCAGCAACAGTAAATTTATCAGCATCAACCCAAATGATGTGATCAAGTGCGCATCCACTGTTATGACCATTTAAGTTAAAGTATGAATGATTTGTTGGATTAATGATTGTATCCTTATCAGATACAGCCTTATAGTTAATAACTACTTCATTATCCTCTGTAAACTTATATGTTACATCAAATGTAAGATTACCTGGAAGATTCTGATCTCCATCTGGGCTTAAAAGTCTAAATGTAACGAAACCTTCAGCTTCATTTACAGCAACTTCATCATATAATCTATAGAAGTATGAGTTTGATCCACTATGTAAGTTGTTATCATTGTCATTAACTTCCATTTTTATAACTTCACCGTTAAGTACAAACTGTGCTTTTTCAATACGGTTAGCATTTCTACCTACTACTGCACCATGTGCACTTGGATTTTCAAAATAATCTTCAAGCTTATCATAGCCAAGTAATACATCTGCAAAATTACCATCCTTATCAGGTACAATAATGTTAACCATAATTGCGCCATAATTTGTAACTGTTAATTTAGCGTTTTTGCTATTTGTAATTTCATATAGGTAAGCTACTTTTCCATCCTTAGTCTTACCGAATTCTGATTTAGTAATTTTCATCTTGCTCCTCCAATTTCCACGGTTTCCCGTTATATAGTTTTATATTATCCTGACTAAGCAGGAATCCCCTCTTAAATACCTAAAAACTTTTTAACGATATCCTTCATGCCATCAACATCACAGTTGTTATTATGACGAACATCTGCATTTCTGATTTCCTCAATTGCATTAGGAACTGCTACGTTACCAATACGACTAAGTTCATCAACTAATTCAAAATCACCCTTTTCATCATACTTAGGATCAATTGCATTCATAACTGATCTTGTAAACTTAAATGGGCTTGCTGTTGATGCAATAACTGTTGTCTTGTTATCACCTGTAGCCTTCTTATATTTATCATATACTGTAGCAGCAACTGCAGTATGTGTATCCATAATATAACCACAGCTTTCATATGTATCCTTAATTGTCTTTGAAAGTTCTGCTTCTGAAGCATAGTTGCCATAGAAGTCCTTAAGTTCAGCCTTCATCTCAGGCGTAATTTCATATTTACCCTTAGTCTTTAAGTCTTCCATTAATGCAGCATTCTTTTCATAACTATTACCAGCGATTCTATAGATAAGTCTTTCTAAGTTACTTGAAATAAGAATGTCCATTGATGGAGAAATTGTAAGCATAAATTCTCTGTTCTTATCATAAACACCTGTTTCAAAGAAATCATATAATACTTTATTATCGTTAGATGCACAGATTAATTTATCAATTGGAAGTCCCATGTTCTTAGCATAGAATGCTGCTAAGATGTTACCAAAGTTACCTGTTGGAACTACAACATTAATCTTTTCATCTTTAGCTACTTTTCCTTCTGCGAAAAGCTTAGCGTATGCATATACATAGTATGCAATCTGAGGAACTAATCTACCAATATTGATTGAATTAGCTGATGAGAACTGGAATCCCTTATCAGCCATTTCCTTAGCAAGTTCCTTATCACCGAATATAGCTTTTACACCACTTTGTGCTTCATCGAAGTTACCATTAATTGAAACAACATATGTGTTATCACCCTTCTGTGTAACCATCTGTTTTTCCTGAATTGGACTAACACCACCAGCTGGGTAAAATACAATAATTCTTGTACCAGGAACATCAGCAAATCCTGCCATTGCAGCTTTACCAGTATCACCTGATGTAGCTGTTAAAATAACAATTTCATTATTGATGTTGTTCTTTTTAGCTGATGTTGTAAGAAGATGTGGAAGTATTGATAAAGCCATATCCTTAAAAGCAATTGTGCTTCCATGGAATAACTCAAGGTAGTATGCGCCTTCTACTTCTACTAAAGGTGCAATCTCCTCTGTATCAAACTTACTATCATATGCTTTATTGATACAATCCTTTAATTCTTCTTCTGTAAAATCTGAAAGGAAGTTCTTCATAACATTATATGCTACTTCCTTGTAATCCATCTTTGATAATTCTTCAATACTAACATCTAATGCAGGTATTGATGTAGGCACAAATAAGCCACCATCATCTGCAAGACCTTTTAAAATTGCTTCACTAGCTGTGAAAGTTTTACTATCACTTCTTGTACTTTTATAAAGTGTACTCATAAACGACTCCTTAACTTATAAACTAATTTTTCTTATTATTTATGTAATTTACCAAACCACCTGCTGAAATGATATTCTGCATAAATGGTGGGAATGGCTGTCCCTTAAATGATGTGCCCTTTGTCTTATTAGTTATTACTCCACTATCAAAATCAACTTCTACTTCATCGCCAGCTTCAATACCCTTTGAAGCTTCTGCACATTCAATAATTGGAAGTCCAATGTTAATAGCATTTCTATAGAAAATTCTAGCAAATGTTTCAGCAATAACACAACTTACTCCAGCTGCCTTAATAGCGATTGGCGCATGCTCTCTTGATGAACCACAACCAAAATTTTTATCGGCAACAATAATGTCGCCTTTATTAACTTTATTTACAAAATCCTTATCGATATCTTCCATACAATGTTTTGCAAGTTCTTCTGCATCAGGAACATTAAGATATCTCGCAGGAATGATAACGTCTGTATCAACATTATCGCCATATTTAAATACTTTGCCTTCTGCTTTCATATCTATCCTTTCTAAATGAATAATAAACAAATCAATGCATTTGCTAATATTCATCATAAACAATTTTATGTTAACTGGTTCGTTTTATAAACCTAGTTCCTCTGGGCTAGAAATCTTACCTGTAACTGCTGATGCTGCTGCAACTGCTGGAGATGCAAGATAGATTTCTGATGTAACATGTCCCATACGACCAACGAAGTTTCTGTTAGTTGTTGAAACAGCTTTTTCACCATCTGCTAAAATACCCATATGTCCACCTAAACATGGTCCACAAGTTGGAACTGAGAATACTGCTCCAGCCTTAATGAATGTTGAAGTTAATCCTTCCTCAACGCACTTAAGGTATATATCCTGAGTTGCTGGAATAACAATAACTCTTACTCCCTTAGCAACCTTTCTACCTTCTAAGATCTTAGCTGCGATTCTCATATCGTCGATACGACCATTTGTACAAGAACCAATTACAACCTGATCAATTTTGATTTCTGGAACTTCATCAATTGTCTTTGTATTCTCTGGGAGATGTGGGAATGCAACTGTTGGCTTTAATGTTGATAAGTCAATTGTATATGTTTCATCATATACTGCATCCTCATCAGGTTCATAAACCTTAAACTCTCTAACTGAATGTTCCTTCATGTATTCAATAGTTTTTTCATCAACTGGGAAGATACCGTTCTTTCCACCTGCTTCAATAGCCATGTTAGCCATTGAGAATCTGTCATCCATTGAGAGATATTTAATACCATCACCAACGAATTCCATTGATTTATATAAAGCTCCGTCTACACCAATCATGCCGATGATATGTAGAATAATATCTTTACCGCTAACCCACTTAGCTGGCTTTCCAGTAAGTTCGAACTTAATTGCTGATGGAACCTTAAACCAAGCCTGGCCTGTTGCCATGCCTGCTGCCATGTCTGTACTACCTACACCTGTTGAAAAAGCACCAAGTGCACCGTAAGTACATGTATGTGAGTCTGCCCCAATTACAACATCACCTGCAACAACAATACCTTTTTCAGGTAAAAGTGCATGTTCAATACCTACTTCACCAATTTCAAAATAATTAGTGATATCATTCTCATTAGCAAATTCTCTCACGCATTTACAAAGCTGTGCTGACTTAATATCCTTATTAGGTGTGAAATGATCAGGAACAAGTGCGATCTTATCTTTATCAAACACTCCATCCACATTCATACCTTCAAGTACACCAATTGCAACAGGAGCTGTAACGTCGTTACCTAATACAAGGTCTAAATTAGCTTCAATTAATTGTCCTGCTTCAACACTAGGAAGTCCTGCATGCGCTGCAAGAATCTTCTGAGTCATCGTCATTCCCATAGACTTTTCCTCCATTCTTCTACTTAACTTCTTTTAAGTACTATTTAAAAATTCTGAAAATCGTACTCGAATATCATACCACAAAATAGGTGAATTGTAAATTTATAATATAACTTATTTAAACACCCCTCCCCCACGAAGGTATATCGTCTATCTTGGACACTGCTCTCGCACATCAGGGGGTGCCCTAGCCACACTAAGTTCGTAAAAGATGCTTGTATTGTTATATCTACAATTAAGCCGCAGAATACAAGTATTCTAATATAAAACAGAGGAGATGATTATAAGCATAAATGCTCAATCATCTCCTCTGTTTTATATTAGAACGCTTCGCGTTATTGCGTCTTAATCGTATCTATAAACAAACATCTCTTACTTACTAAGTGTAGAGACCCCTTATGGTCCCAGCTAGAAGATATAACCTCCTTGGGAGATGGGTGTTTAAATAACTTTAATAAATTCCACTAACACCTGTGTCTGTGTCAACTGTATTCATGTTATATAGAACTAAAATGTCTGTTACTCCGTAGTCTTCTACTAGTTCTTCGCCACCGTTCATATAATATCTTGTATCTAATACAATGATTGTTTCATATTCATCTACTAAAAATGGAATAAAGCAGTTAGCGTAACTATCCTTATATACTAATAAGCTTTTTCCCTTTCTATCTTCCTTAATCTTTTTATTTTTAATTACAATCTTATCATTAATGTTGTTAAGGAAAAATGAATACTTATCTCTTCTTTTTAAATAACCTTCATTGTATAAAATATGTCCAGTTGCATTTTGATAATTAATGTCTAAAGTATTCTTCTTTGTAAAACTTACCATTTTATCTGGTTTTAAGTCTTTATCATTAACTTTAGAACTAATTGTTCCATAAAAGTCCTTACTAACCTCTGTTAATGTATATTCATCAATTGGATGTTCAGCAAGTCCTAAATCTGAACAATACTTTTTAAATGCATCGTATGCACCAAGTGTAGTCCAGTGATGATCTGTCTTATAAAATACCGTGCCTTCTTCTGCTCCCTTTTTTAGAGTTTCACTTACATCAATAAAATTGACTTTAGAATCTAACTTCTCTTTTACTTTCTCTATCTCTTCTAACTGACAGCCACCATCTGCATTCTTTGGCAACTTATCTTTATATATCGTTATTGCCGTTGGTACAAGCATTAAATTTACATTGCAATTTTCGTACGTACTTGCTAAGCCATTTACATGTCTTACAAATTTATCCATGTTTTCATAAGGCTTTGGTTTCTCGATATAATAGTTATCCTTACAAACGTATACACCATTTATCTCTTCTTTGCCTTCTAACTTTTGCACCTTGGCATACAACTTCATAAAATCATCTCTTAACGGAAAATGATCACATAAATAATCTTCAAGTCCTTTAGTAAACTTTCCATTCTTAAGAGTTTCAAAACTAAATTCAGGAAATTGCGCTAAGTATCTGTTTTCGCTTTCCGAATATTTTTCTTTACTAAGTCCCATTTCAAGAGCAGATGCCAAAACAATAAGTATGGCTACAATATAAACTGTAAATCTCTTAGCAAATTCAGACACATATTTAATTGCTTGTAATATCCTCTTCTTTTTTGTCATCTTTAACCTCTTTAAAATCTAAAATCTAAAATATAAAAATGGATTATATGTATTTCTTACCATAAAACTTATTGTTACGATGAATAATGTTATAAATACTAATCCTTTTACAATTCTAAGTCCTTTAACTTTATCTCTAAATAATCTGTATATTGGTGTTGATAAAATCATTCCAATTATAATTACTGTCATATAATTTCTTATGTTATATTTAAAGAAATTATCTGTTAATCCATATGCCGGATTAAACATATGCTTAAAGTATGTAATCATCTTATCAAAATCTTCTACAGCAAATAATACCCATGAGATTAAAATTAAGATTATTGTAATAAAGTGCATAAATATCTTTGGAATCTTTTTGATAACATTTGCTAATACATACTTTTCTAAAACAAGAAGCACCGCAAAATAGAATCCCCAAAGCATAAAGTTCCAAGATGCACCATGCCAAAATCCAGTTAGTGTCCATACAACCATAAGGTTAAATATGGCTCTTGCCTTGCCGCATCTATTACCACCGAGTGGGATGTAAACATAAAGCTTAAACCACTCTGATAAAGTCATGTGCCATCTTCTCCAGAAATCCGTAATTGAAGATGCAATGTATGGATAATTAAAGTTTTCTGGATACTTAAATCCAATCATAAGTCCCATACCAATTGCCATATCACTATATCCTGAAAAATCAAAATAAATCTGAAGAGCAAATGCTACAATACCAAGCCATGCACCAAGCATACTTAAATCTGATACTCTTGCAAGACTATCATCCCAAAGCATACCAATTTGATTTGCTATTAATACTTTTTTAAACAAACCCATTCCAAATCTGATAAAACCTGAAACGAATTTATCTCTTGTAACCTTTCTACTCTTTAATTCAATTGAAACCTGTGCATATCTAACTATTGGACCTGCTATAAGTTGTGGAAACATAGATACATAAGTCATGTAATTTAAGAAATTATGTTCTGTATTAATATTTCCAAGATAAACATCAATACTATAACTCATAGTTTGGAATGTAAAGAAACTAATTCCAATTGGAAGTGCTAAATTAGTTAATGTAACTTCACTTCCTGTTATATTATTAAATGTTCCAATAAATAAATCTGCATATTTAAATATTGCTAGTAGCGATACATTCATCACTACTGACACAACCAAAAATATCCTCTGTTTACTTCTTTTTCCCTTAAACTTCTCAATCATCAAGCCATTAATAAAGTCAATGACTGATGATATGATTAATAATGATATATAAACAGGTTCTCCCCATCCATAGAATATCAAACTAAAGATGAGAAGAACCGCATTCTTACATTTTTTAGGAACTATGAAATATATCATAAGGAATAACGGTAAAAAATAAAATAAAAACGGAATACTACTGAATACCATTATTAACTCCTTTATTATTCACCTAAGAATTTATTAAATTCGTATTTGCCATTTGAAGCCTGGTCGCTAACTATTAACATAATGTAATTTCCTTTCACATCAATAACAGCCTTATCTAACTTTGGAACCTGTTCTGGATCATAAGTGTTAAACACACCCTTTCTCTGATCAATTCTATCTTCTAATGACTTCTTAGCTATAGCCATATCACTTTTAGATTTCATTCTTAAGATACATATTTCATCCGCAATTTTAGTATTTTCTTTTGCATTAGTAAATGCAAAGTCTTCAACCTTATCTAATTCTAAATCGCAAATCTGTTCAAACTTGTTTTCAGCATTAGTATCACCTGATTTAATAGTTACCATTTCTGGTAAATCCGCAATTCCACCAAGAACCTGTTCTAAAACCTCAGTAGAAGTATACTTACCCTTATCTTCTGACACTTCTTCTTTTTTCTTACCACATGAACATACTGACAAAACAGTAGTTAATGCTAATGCTATAACTAAACCTTTTTTTACAATACTCTTTTTCATTATCTTTCCTTTCAACAATCAAAATCAACCAACTGCTCCATCATAAGAATCTGTATCATCGTAAGACTCTACCTTACCAAAATTCTTATCTAAGATTTTATCATATTTTTCTGCATCAAAAGTAGTATCAGTTTGATTTCCATCCATTCCTTCATCATATGGCTTTTTCTTTGCGAAAATAAAATAAGTACTATCTCCAAATTTAAATGATGATATTTCTGCACTTTCATATCCCATACGACTTTGAATACCTGTTAATATATAATTTGTTTTATATGTATTTTTTTTATCGTTCTGCTTTACTACATAAGAGAGATAAAAAATATTATCCTCTTTATTGTTTTCCTTAGCTATTTTTTTTGATATCTTTAACGCATCATCTACATTTTTCGCATTCATAATAGCATATGAATACTTTGTACCCTCTGCTTTTGGAAATAATCTTGAATCCCAATCATGTCCTTCTCTTGCCTGTCTATCTGTCATATTAAAAGATGCATATGGTGCACCTTCTGCATCCATATAACAATCTGTAATATACCAATCGTCTTCTAATTTACACAAATCCCAAGAATGTCCAAGCCCTGTATCATGCATAACCTTACATTCAATTCCAACCATATTTGCTAGTAATCTAAATGTTGTTGCATATCCTACACAAACTGCTTTTTTCCCTTTCATTACACCAAGTGGTGTCGCAACTTCTTCTGCTGTTCCTGAACCATGTGGAACATTATTAATAATCCATTTATAAATTTCTTTTTCTTTATCAAAATCTGACATATCATCCTTGATAATATCTTTTAAAATATCAGATGCTAATTTAAGTGTTTCTTTCTCATTATCATCTAAACCTTCGTCATTTCCATTTTTATATGCATCTGAGATTTTTGTAGTATCCTTAATTTGATACTCATTAGCAATTAGTACATTCTCTTGATCTTCATTGTCATCTTTTTTCTTATCATTTTCTAGAGACTTCTCTATTTCTGCAATCTTCTTTTCATATTTATCAACACTATCTGTAACCTTCTTTGCATAATTACTATTAACAATGCCTGTTTCTATAATAATGCCGCATACAGCAATGGCAAATATTGCAGCACCAATTTTCAAAATTTTATTCATGCCTTTCCTCCTAATGATTATTCCTAATACTGTTCACTTAAACCAAATCTATCATCTAGATCTTTATCAATCTTATCTAAATCAATCTTTAACTTACTAACATCAAATTCTTGATTCTGATAAAATGCTATTCTAAAGTATATATAATCATCTTTAGAAAACTCTTTTGTTGGTGTATATAAATCCATGCTATCATTTGTAATTCTATAAGATACACCTTCATTAATATATCTAGCTAAATCAACATTCTTTTGATTATCACTTTTTACAGCAAATGTATAATCAAAATTTTTCTTTGAATCAACTGATTCTTTTAATTTCTTGATCATATCATCCGGATTATCTATTTTAATAGAATTAATGATTGAATAAACATATTTTGAACCATTTATTTCTGGAAAATCTTTAGTTGCAATCATTCCATAATCATTCTCTTCCTTACCAGTATTGAAATTCCAATATTTACTAGATTCTAAATCTGAAAAGATGTTAACACTATACCAACATTTATCATCCAACTTACAAATATTCCATACTGAAGTATTATCATCATCATGTGCAACCATACACTCTAAATCTGCCATGTTAGCTAAAAGTCTAAACATCATTGCAGAATTTTTTTCATTAAGAATTTTACTCTTAAATGCACCTAGAAGAGTATCCGTATCTTCTTCTGTTTCTGGTACATTACTACCATCAATCTTAAATGTATTATCATACATCCAATCATATATTGCTTTTTCTCTATCATAATCTGACATATCCGATTTAATAATTGCATCATAAATCTTTTTAGCTTCTTCTAATATTTGTTTTTCATCATCTTTTAAATCTTTATCATCATTAGATTTATATGCATCCACAATATTCTTTGTTGAAACAATTACTAAAGCATCATTCACTTCAACGTTTTCAAAGTCCTGTTCTTTTTCTAATTCCTTTTGAGCTTTGTCTTCTTCATTGGCAACAAATGCTTTTACTCTATCATATGACTTAATTGTTTTTTTGTTACCATAAACGCCTGCTCCAACAGCAACTACTCCTAAAGCTGTAATGACCACTATTCCTGTCACCTTTAGAAACTTTTTCATGTCTCCATTCCTCCATATATCAATCTTTCCAATAAACTAAGACTTTCCAAAAGTCCATATTGATTATAGCAATTCTTTTTTTAAAGTCAATAAAAAACAATTTAATTTTTTCTGTATTTACTGTATTATTACTTAATTATGACACTTTTGTTACAATAAACCTTATTATATTAATTTTTGTTTAAATTTTAACAAAAAAAATACTATTTATGTCAAAAAAACACCGACCCAAAAACTTGGGTCGATGTTTATAATTATTCACTAATTTCCACTGTTGGTCCTATTAAATCTTCTAATGAAGTTTCACTTTGACGTCTTGATCTTTTTCTCTTTGATTTCTTCTTTTTAGTTTCTGTCTCAGTCTCTGATTCTGTCTCAGTTTCTGTTTCAGTTTCAGCTTCCTTAATCGATTCTAACTCTTCATCAGTCAAATACTCAGTTGATATCTGTGCTAGTTTTTCAAATGAATTTAAACTATATACCTCTACCTTACTATTTGGAACAATAACATAAGCATTACTTCCTATATACATTCCTCTAACATTATTAAAATCATTAATACGCTCATTATCAATAACATCACCTACATATGTTTCATAAGTCGAATTATTAGTTTCTAAACTTCTATCAACATTAGGATCATATGTAAAATCATTATCCATTAAAAGTGTAAATCCATCTACATCATCATATTTATAAAAACTATAAACATGTGAATAAGTATATCTAGTATTATAATTTTGTCTTCTTGAAGCAACACCAATAATGTTCTTTTCTTTATCTAATAATAATGATTTATAAGCTGTATTATATTGTGACCAATCACAATTTGGAATAACATACTTATGCACTTCTTCCATATGAAGTGGATCTGAAACATCAAACATAGAGATTTTTCCTCTGGAGTAACCGAACTCATCAATATCTACACCTATACCAATAAGATGTTTTTTATCCCAGGAATATAAATAATCTGAGTAACCTGGTACTTCTAATGCTCCTAATAATTTAGGATGTTTCTTATCTGATAAATCAAAAGCAAATAATGGATCAGTATTTCTAAATGTTACAACATAAGCTATCTTACCTAAAAATCTAACTGACTTAACTTGTTCATCTGGTGCAATACCTGCATACTTTCCTAGCTGATTTAATTTTTCATCAAGAATAATTAATACATTATCTCTTTCACGCTTAGTAAAATTATATGTATCGCTACCAATTCTCTTATGACTAATAATATCATCATATGAAAGAACAACTCTTAAACTTCCATCATATTCATCAATACTATCTGAATTTTTAACGCTACCCTTATATGCTTTTTCAGCAACTACTTTAATCTTACCTTTGTTATAATTTACTTTAGTAATATGTGTATTCTTAAATCCAACTGTTTTATTAGCTGCATCATCTTCTTCATATGAATCTTCTAAAATATAAATATTATTTTTACTTACATAAAAGTCTGCATAATCAGCTAAAAGTGCAATTGATTTTTTAATCTTTTCAGGCTTATTTGTATCAATAGATGATACAACAACATAAGATGTACTATCAACATATTCTGAAATATATACATTCTGTGGCTGAACATAATTATCATTTACTCTAGGAACACATCTTTCCTCTGTGAAATCATAAAGTGTTTTATAAGTAAATGAATAAATATATCCACCAACTAATCTTGAAGTCATGTATGAACCTTCCTGATTAACTTCACTATCAAGTTCTACATCTTCAACATCACTTATATCAAATGTATAAATATATGTTTTATTATAAAAATGTAAGAAATCATAAAATTCATCATTTGAGCTAACCTTAGTATCTTCAAAAGTAACATCACATACTAAATATAACTTATCATCATCAACATACATTTCTTTAAATACATAATTATAAGCTTTATCTGGTACAACCTTTGAAACATTAACTTCTGAAATAACCTTTGTGTTTTCACCATCAGCTTTAATGATTTTTATATAATCTGCACTATCATCATGAACCTCTTTTTCCTTAGGTTCTTCTGGCTCTGTTTCTGACTCAGTTTCAGTCTGAGATTCCGTTTCTGTCTGGCTTTCTGTTTCTGTCTGGCTTTCTGTTTCAGTCTGACTTTCTGTCTCAGTCTGAGACTCAGTTTCTGTCTGAGATTCTGTTTCTGTCTGAGATTCTGTTTCTGTCTGACTTTCTGTTTCTGTCTGACTCTCCGTTTCTGTAACTGGTCTAACAGTTCCTTTCTTAAGTTCTGCTTCAGCTTCAGCTTCAACTTCAGGTCTTGACGTTAAGTCATCTGAAATAGCCCCATTCATTCTATATTTATATTTAGAAGTATTTTTTAAAACATGATTAACTTCCAAACAGTAAATATAATTTCCGTCAGTTTTTACCAAATCTCCTTCATCAACATCTTCTGTTCTAACATTTGTCTTAGAATAATCTTCTGCTGCTCCAGTATTCTCTGACTCACTATAAGCAACATCTAAGTCCCCCTCTGTTGGAGATTTAGCAGCCGCACTTGCACTATTTGATTGTGCAACCGATCTATATTTATAAGAACCACCTATGTTAAAGAAATCTGACCAAAATCCTCCTTCAACATAGTTTCTATCATAATATGTCTCTTTGATATCACAAAGTTTATTATAAATTTGACGATAATTATCCGCTCTTTCACCTTCAACCGGCTCAGAAACCTGTTTAACCTGATTTTGATTAATTGCAACCGCACAGAACATAAAGCAGGCTGCCAAAGAAACTGCCTTAAATACATTCTTATGAAATCTCTTAATCTGCTTCTTTCCAATATCAATGTATCTATCAGCGATGGCTCCTTCATCAATACTAGCATCTGTTTTCTTGGCTTTTTCAATTCTAGCCATCATATTTTCTTTATTTAATTCTTCAGGTATTTGTATTTTTTCACTATCTTGTAATATATCTTTTTCAAATTTCGATTTACTCATTTTAAACACCCTTTCTGCTTAACTATTGCCTTCAAGTATTTTTGAAAGTTTCTTAGTTGCTCGTCTATATCTAGATCTTACTGTGGAACCACCAAGTCCAAATATATGACCAATTTCCGAACTTTTATATCCAGAAAAAACAGTTAGAAGAACTATCATCTTTGTTTCGTAATCAAGTGTAGCTAATGCACTCAAAAGGTCAACACTTAACTCTAAATCTCTAGAAATCGCTTCAACCTCTGGAATGTTTTCAAGAGTAACTGTATTATTATATGCATATTCTCTTATTTTCGATTTACACTTATTAGAAAGAATCTTCATAATCCAAGTTCCAAATCTCTCTGGATCTCTTAGACTTTTAATTCCAAGAAAAGCAGCTATGGCTGTTTCACTAACAGCATCCTTTGCATCTTCTACATTAGCAAGTGTATAACATGCTATTCTGTATAAATCCTTATTAACTTCCTCATATAAATTAGCAAATGCTTCCTTATTCCCTTGCTTTGCTAAAATAACATTATCTACGCTAAACTTCATTATATACTCCTTGTTACGTAACTTTTTATGTCCTTCTATATATAAGTGTGTTTTTTTCGTTAAACTGTTGCAACAAAAATATTTTTTTTACGTTTACTATTTTTCACGTCTTATATTATATAAACTCTTAACCTTTATTTTCGTTACAAAACAAATCAAATAGATTATATCATATTAAATAAAAATATTATAGTAGTTGTCAGTTTTAAGAAAACTTGGTATAATTGTTTTTCGAAGGTGGCAAAAACCTTGTAATCGCCCCCTTTTCATTCATTCGGAGATGTATCGAAGTGGTCATAACGAGCGCGACTCGAAATCGTGTTGCCGTCAGGCACGTGGGTTCGAATCCCACCGTCTCCGCTTATTATTTAACATCAAAAAAATAACCGCTATCAAGCGGTTATTTTTTATATGCATATGTTTATTATGCTCTTGAAAGGTATTCACCTGTTCTTGTATCAATCTTAATCTTTTCACCCTGATCGATAAAAATAGGAACCTTAACTTCTGCACCAGTTTCAACGATAGCTGGCTTAGTAACGTTAGTAGCTGTATTACCCTTAACGCCTGGTTCTGTTTCTGTGATTTCAAGTTCAACGAAAAGTGGTGGTTCAATTGAGAATACTGAACCGTTATGTGAACAAATCTTAACCATTTCGTTTTCCTTCACAAATTTAAGTGCATCTCCAACAGTGTCTGCACCAAGAGCAACCTGATCATATGTTTCTACATCCATAAAGTGGAAAAGATCTCCGTCGCTATATAAATACTGCATATCTTTCTTATCGATTCTTGCAAGTGGGAACTTTTCAGTTGGTCTGAATGAAGTTTCAATAACACCACCGTTTACGATATTCTTTAACTTTGTTCTTACGAATGCAGCACCCTTTCCTGGTTTAACATGCTGGAATTCTATAATCTGATAAATATTTCCGTCATATTCGATTGTAATTCCGTTTTTAAAATCTCCTGCTGAAATCATTATATTTCCTCCTTAGAACTAACTCTGTATATTGTATAATAAAGTTTAAAATCTTTCAACCATTTTTTAGAACATAATTGAATTATACTCACTACTTCTTGCTTTTTCCTATTATTTCCATTGCTACCTCAAATGCGCTTAAATCATCAGTATCAACCTTAACATTTGCGCATTCTTCGTAAATATCTCGTCTCTTATTCATCAACGCTGATATATGATCAATACTCATGTCTTCATTAAGAATAGGTCTATCCTTGCTATCCTTAACTCTTTCATAGACAGTTTCTGGTGTAGCTCTTAATAGAAAAATATTTCCATTATTCTTCATGTACTCAACGTTTTCACTTCTAAGAACAGCCCCTCCACCACATGATATTATTGCACCTTCTTTCTTTGATAGTTCACAAACCACTTCAGTTTCAATATCTCTAAAATGGTTTTCACCGAACTTCTCAAAAATATCATTAATACTCATGCCGGCTTTCTTTACAATCTCTTCATCCATATCATATACTTTCATTCCTGTTAGTATTCCAAGTATGTTTGAAATTGTAGTTTTACCTGTTCCCATAAATCCAATAAGAAACATATTCTTTGAATCATCGAACTCTTCTATGTTTTTAAGATATTTTTTCATATCCTTTATAGGAACCTGACCGGGTGCAGAAGCCTTAATTACACTAGCAAATGTTACGCAAGATCCATCTGCCTTTCCACACACTCTGCTTATCATTCCTAATTCACTCATTGACATTGAAATAATATCTTTATTAGTATTATCTTTATATTCTTTAGTTACATCAATTAGATTTTTAACATCTTCAAAGTCATGAGGCATAACTGCTAACTTAACAATATCTCCGCCCTTACTTTCAAGTGTATCTAAAATCTCTCTTAATTCATCCTTGCTTGGAGTCTTATCAAAATCATGATATGAAGTAATAACTTTTACTCCATTATCTTTAATGTCCTTAATAATAGCCTGAGCTGTTTCCCCATTAGAGATACCTTCTACATCTATAAAATCTACCAATCCAGTACTTGCTACAGTTTCGTATAGTTTCTTATAACTTTCTACACTTATACTTCTCATACCACCTTCTTTTACTGTTCTAAAAGTAAATAAAAGTGGTGTTTCTCTAAGCACTGCCCTAAGGTTCATAAGTATATCTTCTACTATGGCATAATTATACTCTTTCGCACAATCGAATCTCCATTCAACAATGTCCGGTTTTTTTAGCATAATTCCTTCTGCCTCATTAATAATGGTTTCTCTATTCTCTCCTGTTATGGATACACAAACTTTTGGTAAACCATCACCTATACAAATATCTCTAACTTCTATCATGACTAACCTCTATTTAAGTTTTACTAATGATTTTAATACATATCCTTTTCTATACTTACCCCTTGCATTCTTATATTTTATCTTCACCCAAGCTTTTCCTTTATTATCATAAACAATTTCAAGAGCTCTGTATGTTGATTTCTTATATGCAAGTTTAACAGCCTTACTATTAGCATTTGCTCGTTTTCTAATGTAACTATTGCATTTAAGTTTAACCCTACTTGATTTTTTAAACTTACATGTTCCCTTTGTTACATTACTATATGGACTTGTAATATTACTTCCATCGATATTTACATAAGAAATAACTTTATAGTAATAATTATATCCATTTTTAACCTTTGTATCTTTAATCACAACGTTTTTGTTAACACTTCCTGCCGCCTTATATTCATTAGCATTTGGAGTATTACCATTGACGTTTTGCTGTTTAGTTGCAGTATTTACAACTTTTTTATTTGCATTCTTAACATTCTTTACAAGTTTGTATTTGCCATTCTTTTTGTTAGCTCGGTATAACTTATAACCATCAGCTCTGTCATCACCCTTAAACTTAAGTTTAATGTATTTAGTTGTATTTTTAGAAACTTTTAAATCATTAATTTCCTTAGGTCCAATTGTAAATTCCTTAGTTAACTTACCACCACATGAACCTACTGCATTTACTTCAACAGTTCCTTTTCCTATTTCGATGTTATCAACATATGTACATGAATAATTATTATCTGCTAATGTATCGAACTGCTTTGTTAAAACACTATAATAATCTGCACATGTATAACCTGTTAATACTTCTCCATCTTCCTTATATTTAACTACATACCACTTTTTATTATTTACTTTTAAACTGCCAATGCAATTTACCTTAGTTCCTTTTGGTACGCATGCAAGTGAAATGAATGTACTGTCAGGACCTGTTCTTAAGTAAACATTTTCCTTTGTTTTAACAGATTTAATCTGATTATATTTTGTTCTAACTGTAACTCTTGGTTTTATTTCACCACCTGTGTAAGCATAAGATTTATTCTTACTATCAAGAATTACCTTATATCTATTAAGATTATTCTTTACCTTAATGTCAATCTTAGCACTTAATCCCTTAGATGTTGTAATCTTAATTGTTGTGCTACCTGTTGTTACACCTCTAACTTTTCCATCTGATGAAACATATGCAACTTCAGGATTAGATGATGTCCATCTATATGTTTCAGTAGTATTAGTTGGGAGTATTGTTGCATTAAGTTTAATTGTTTCTCCTATTGCAATTTCATTACTCTCTAGTTCCTTAATACTAACACTTTCAGCCTTAACTTTCTTTTCTTCAAGAGAACCGTCGTTATACCAGAAATTCATGTCCATTGCTGAACTTCCATTTCCTTTAACTTTTCCCTCGCTACTGTACTGCCAGAAATCATAATCTCCACTATATTCTGTTTCTTTATTATATCTAGCAATCCAGATTTTATACTTATTTGAAAGTGATGCATTATCAAGATCATCTGTTAACATCGAATAATTTGCATACAGCATAGGAACATATCCCTGCTCATCAACATATGAAAGAAATGCATCGCATATGTTTGTACGTTTTTTATTTGATAAATGTGCTTTAGCTAATCGGCAACCATCTCCATTATATTCAAAGTCCATAACAAGCGGCATTGTAATATCATATCCCTTTGCCATGTTTATCATATACTTAGCTTCGTTAATTGCTTCCTTTTCAGTTATGGCTTGTGAGAATATATACAACCCAACTTTTAAACCAGCTTTAGTTGCACCTTCAACGTTCTGCTTATATTTTATATCCGATTCAATAACACCTGTATCACACTTTCTATGTCCACATCTAATGAAAACATATTCAATACCATCTGCCTTAATCTTGTTCCAGTCTATGTCTCCATTCCATTTAGAAACATCAATTCCATGTACAATTGAATCAGCATCAAGTGAATCTTTATGTATATATGTCTTTCCCGTGTATCTACTTTTTGTTTGGTCTGCTGCATAAACACTTCCTGTATTCGCAGCAAATGCTGTAATTGCAAGTATTCCCGATAATACAATTGCAGTAAATTTTTTCATAATAAAAACCTCTTTTTTCTTATACTCGCTCTAGTTGTTACTAAATATCTTTTTTTTGAGCATCTTGTGTGTCAAAGCACGCAAACTCTCAATGTATAGTATAAAATCCCAGTCGCATTATGTCAACCAAAAATTTACAAGCTTTTCTTTTCTTCTATATTTATGTGTTTATTTATACGTAAAAAAGAATAATTTAATACACTTGATTTTCTTACTTTAATACTTTAAACTATTGTATAAATATTTATATGTTGATATGATTAAATACAGTTAATGATTTTTCATATTAATAAAATTCATATAGAAAGGATTTACTTATGGCTAACATAAATGAATTTACAATTACTGGGAAAACCAAGGTTTTATGCTTATTTGGTAGTCCTGTTGCACATAGCATTTCACCTATGATGCATAATGAAGCATTTAAACTTCTCGATATTGATTATAGATACTTCTGTTTTGATGTAGGCGAGAATAACTTAGAACAAGCATTTGCTGCAATGAGACTCTTTGATTTTAGAGGTTGCAATTGTACAATGCCTGATAAAAATAGGGCCTATGAACTTGTGGATAAACTTTCACCAGAAGCTAAGATTATAGGCGCATGTAACACTATCGTTAATGATAACGGTATTCTTACTGGTCATAACACTGACGGGAAAGGTTATATGCTTTCTGCTAAAGATGCTGGTTTTGATTTAACTGGTTCAACTATGACCTTAATGGGAGCTGGTGGTGCTGCTACTGCAATCGCTGTTCAGGCTGCATTCGATGAAGTTAAAAATATTAATATTTTTAGTATTAAAGATCAGTTCTGGGGCAGAGCCGAAAATCTGGTTAAAGAAATTAACGCTAATACAAATTGTAATGCTAAACTTTTTGAATTTAATGATGATGATTTAAGAGAATCAATTAAGAATTCTGATATTTTAACAAATGCTACATCAGTTGGAATGGCTCCTAATGTAGATGGTTGTCTTATTAAAGATAAATCTATGCTTAGATCTGATTTAATTGTATCTGACATTATATATAACCCTAGAAAGACTAAGCTTATTACCATGGCTGAAGAAGTTGGTTGTAAAACATTTAACGGTATGTATATGTTACTATATCAGGGTGCTGAAGCATTTAGAATTTGGACTGGCGAAGATATGCCTACAGAAGAAATAAAGAAAAAATACTTTTCATAAACAACAAAAAGTTCTTCCTATTTGGAAGAACTTTTTGTTAGTATCAAAACACTACTATCTAATTATTCTTTACATATTCATATGCTTTTAAAACTGGTTTTTCTAAATATCTCTTTAACTTAATCTGAGTTAAAACATCTTCACCAATTCTTTCAACTAATATGGAATACATGCCTGCATTATTAGCACCCCATATATCTGTAAAAAGCTGATCTCCAAAAAAAATAACTTCATTAACCTTAACATCTAAATGTCTAGCCGCTCTTATATATGCATCTGGAGATGGTTTTTTTGATTTGTATGTAAATGAACTATCAACATCCTTAGCAAATGTTGCTGTTCTCTTTTTACAATTATTTGAAATCAAGCATGTTTTAAAACCCATTTCACGTAATTCTTTAAATAATTCCTTGGCCTCATCATTAGCCTTAGCATCATATGGAACTAATGTATTATCTATGTCAAAGAATACTGCTTTAAATCCTGCATTATAATATGACTTATAATTAATTCTATATGGTGATATAGCTTCTTCCTTTGGAAAAAATCGGCCAAACAATTTAAGTAAAATTTCTTTAAGCATAATATCAACCTCTTTATATTCTTTCAACAAACATCAACAACAACAAACACAAAACTAATCCTGTTTATCCAAAATCTTTTTAAGTTCATCCATGAATGTACTAACATCCTTAAACTCTCTATAGACAGACGCGAATCTAACATAAGCAACCTGATCAAGTTTCTGAATTCTTTCCATTACTATCTCACCAATCTGCTTACTGGAGATTTCTTTTTCTTCAAGATTAAAGATAGCTGTTTCAATGTCATCAACTGCTTTATTAATCTCATCTACAGAAACTGGTCTCTTATGACATGATCTAATAATACCTGACTGAATCTTAGAACGATCATAAGGTTCTCTGTTATCATCTTTCTTGATAATAATAAGAGGAACTGTTTCAAACTTTTCATATGTAGTAAATCTCTTATTACATTTTACACAGTGTCTTCTTCTTCTGATTGAATTATCATCATCAGCTGGTCTTGAATCAATTACCTTAGTATTCTCTTCACCACAAAATGGGCACTTCATATTAATCCTCCTAATATAAAAATTGTAGTTAGAACCGTCCCTATCTACAAAATATTGTGTTCTAACTACAATTATATAGTTTAAATAATGTTATGTCAACAAAAATAATTACATCATTTACAAATATTTAATTTCAAAAATAGGCTCTCCGCCATCATTTGTGTCCATCATTATATATGAAGGTCTAAATCCACTCTGTCTTGGTCTTTCAATACTACCAGGATTTACAAGTACAACTCCACTATCACAATAATCAATTCTAGGAACATGAGTATGTCCATAAAACCCAATATATGCACCCTTTTCCTTTGTGGTATATTCCATTCTAAGTAAGCTTCCACCTACTTGAAGTCTATGGCCGTGCGTCATATATGCTTTTATTCCATCTATCTCAATTAACTTTTCAGATGGTTGTAATACTCCATCACAGTTACCTGCCACATAATGTACCGGACACCCTGCAATAGTATGAAGCATTCCTTCAAGCCCACATAAATCTCCAAGATGAAGTAGTAAATCTATCTTCTCTTCTTTTGATTCTAATTCGATTGCACGTAAAAGATTAAAATCTCTCCCATGTGTATCACTAACAACCATTACATTCATATTTAAACTCTATCCTCTCTTTAAAACAATCCAGCCATTATACTTAGTATCAAATAAATACTTACTATACTAACTTTTCTAATTCATCCCTTATCATTCTAAGAGCATTTCCTCTATGACTCATAGAATCTTTTACATCTGGTAAAAGTTCTCCTGATGTTTTTCCCATTTCAGGAAGGTATACAATTGGATCATATCCAAATCCATGTTCACCTTTTTCTTCATATGCTACAAGTCCTTCCATGGTTCCACGTTTTACAATTGTCTTTCCATCAGGAAATGCTAATGCAATTGCACACACAAATCTACAACTTCTATCATCACCTTCAACATCTTTTAATAAATCAATAATATGATTATTCTTTACAGTATATGATGTATCTCTTCCCATGTATCTAGCTGAGTAAATTCCAGGTTCACCATTTAAATAATCAACTTCAAGTCCTGAATCATCCGCCATTACAATTTCACCTGTTAGTTTACAAATAGCTTCAGCCTTTATAATTGCATTTTCTTCAAATGTTTTACCATTCTCTTCAACATCAACATCAATATTTGCATCTTTCAATGATAATAATTCAATATCAAGATCCTTTAAAATATTTCTTATTTCTACCATTTTGCCTTCATTTCCTGTAGCTACAATTATCTTACTCATCTTCTTTCTCCTTATCATCAGTAAATGCTTTTAAACATATATTACATTCAGAATCTTCTGCAGATTCCCACTTTTTACCATCTAAACTATAATATCCTTCACCAGCTCGTAGTTTTACAACCTTATCAACCAATTCATTTTTACATTCCACTGCAATTGGTTTTGTACTATTAGGTGCTGTTATCATTATTACTAAAGCGAACTTTTTACCTGCTGCTATATCAATATCATCAATTTTAACTGTATAATAACCGCTTCGTTTAAATGTTCCTCTACTAACAAGTTCCATATTATCTGATAGCTGCGCTGTTCCTCTAAAGTCCTCACAAACAAATGCTTCATACTTTGTATTAGGAACTGTTGCATAAAAACTCATAGCCTTAAGAACTTCATCTTTTTCTGCAGTATATACATTACATGCATATGCTCTTTCACTATGTGTAAAACCTAATGTTCCACACCATCCACTTTCATCATACTCATATATATTATCGAAATTCTTATTACTATCAACTTTAGTATAAATTTCATTATATGTACCTATATTAGTATCCTCATATGATACATAGAAATTTCCATTCTCTCCAAAGCGTTCTCCCCAACTGTTACGACATATAAATGCGCCGTCTTCCTTGGCTTTTCCATTAAAGTTTTCTTTTGGATAGTTATCATCCCAACCTATGATATAAATATCATGATTTGATTTTTCTGAACCATCATAAAGATATGCACTCTTTTCACTATTATAATACTCTGTCGATGTGTTTAAATAATCAAGGGAAATATATAAAGAACTTTGAACTCCACCATATTTATATATAGCTTTCTTAATATCCTTATAATTCTTTTCTTCTATAATTTGCATCTCCTGCACATGCTTAGCAACTTTACTCTTGCTGCTTGCCCCATTTTTTTCTAAAACAGGGCCCTTCCAACTTGCAAGATATGACCAGAGAATTGAATACTGTCCACCCTCATCGCTATCTCTTTCATATACATTATTTGTACTAGCATGTTTTTCAGAGAAATCATATTTACCCTCAGGTGTAAGACTTGATTCAAGTGCTCCAAGACCTGCATACACCCAGCATGTTCCACTTAATGACTGATCTCTGGCACTATTAAAAATTCTTTTATCTTCATCTAATCTATATTTTTCAGGCAAATTAAACTTATCTTCATTCTTACAAGTTAATTTTATTTTATTTAAACTAGATTCCCATTTGCTCTCATACTCATAAGCTTTTTCAAATAATTCAAGCGGAATGAAAAGCATCTTCTTCTCATCATAATAAAGCTTGTTCTCAAGAGTCATCTTTTCACCATCAAGTTCAAACTCATTTTTACCAACTTCGGCAACTACCTCACGCTGTCCCTTTCTAATAACCAGCTTCTTTTTATTACTTAAGAAGATACTACAATCAAACAACTCCTTACATGATTTATATGGAATATTAATGCTTAAATTATCATCCATAATTGCATAACCATAATAATTATTCATTAAAATTCCATCAACCTCAACTTTAAGTCCCTTATAATTTACACCTGTTGAAATCATGCCATACCAGTTGATTGGATCAATTTTTCCATACTCTTTATTTATTTGTATTTCTTCCTTTTGTGGTTTATTGATATTAAAAAATCCATACGATATAAGAACTATCGAAATAATCATAAACCAATAAAACTTATTCTTCATTCTCTTTTCCTTATCAGCAAACGCTGATACATTGTTCTATATTTATTTGTTTCCCTTTGGTGGCTTTGGACCTAAGAACTGATAAAAGTATGTCTTAATCATACCATTATAAATCTTTCTGTTCTTAGTCGCCTTCATGCCTAATGCACTCTCCGTTTTATCATAAGAAGTAATAATGTACTTTGACCATGTATCAAGCATTTTTAATCTTTCACCAAATGTATGATACATATCAAATAACTCTTCCTTCTCTGCAATTCTTTCACCATATGGTGGATTAGTTATAATGAAACCATATTTCTTAGGATGTGATAAATCCTTCATATCTCTTTCCTGGAAATGGATAAGATGATCCACACCTGCTCTCTTTGCATTTGCTCTGGCTGCTGCAAGTGCTTCCTTATCTATGTCATATCCCTGAATGTCTGTTTCTATTTTATCATCAATAAAATCATGAGCTTCACTAACTGCTTCATACCAATGCTTTTTCGGTATAAAGTTTGTCCAACTCTCAGCTCTAAACTCTCTATTCATACCTGGTGCAATCCCTGCTGCCATCATTGCAGCTTCTATAGGAAATGTTCCACTACCACAGAAAGGATCAACTAAAATTCTATCCTTCTTCCATGGAGTAAGCATTATAAGAGCACTTGCAAGAGTCTCTGAAATAGGAGCCTTAACAGTCATTGTTCTATATCCTCTCTTATGAAGAGATTCACCTGTTGTATCAAGTGTAACAATAACTTCATCCTTAATAATAAATACTCTTACAGGATAATCATTTCCATCTTCATTAAACCATGTAACATTATATACACTCTTTAATTTCTCAACCATTGCCTTTTTAACAATACGCTGAATATCAGATGGACTAAAAAGTTTACTCTTAACTGAACTTGCCTTAGTAACCCAAAACTTACCATCAACTGGAATAAATCTATCCCAATCAAGTGCCTTAACATTTTCAAACAACTCATCAAATGTTGTTGCTTTAAACTGACCAACTTTAATAAGTACTCTTTCTGCACTTCTAAGAAAAACATTTGCTCTTGCAACTGCTTCTTCATCACCAAAAAAAGCAACTCTTCCATCGGATACAGATGTAATATCATATCCTAAATCTATTATTTCTCTTTTTAAAACACTCTCAAGTCCAAAATGACATGGAGTGATTATTTCAAATCCTCTCATAAATGCGTTATCCTTTATTCCACTGTGTTAACATTAATATTATTTTCTTTAATAAACTGTTTTACTTGTTCAAAATATTTCATTTCCATGAAAAGAGCAATTCCTGTCATATTTTTAGGTATAATACAAAAAACTTTATCAAAAGTTTTTATATAATTTACTGAATTCCAATACAACGTAACTTTATTCTCACCAATAACATCACATTCTACTTTCTCTTTATCAAATACATACTTCAATTTTATTTCTTTACCAACAAGACCTTTATATGCCTTATTAGCTGAAATCCATAACAGCTCAAGTATAATAAAAGCGCCACCTAATAATACTATCATGGTAAGTTGTACATAAAACAAATCTGGATTATCAATGCATTCATTAAAAATAACATTAACTGTTATCATCAGTAAAATGACCAATATAATTCCTTTTAATGCAAATGATTTATAATCTTTATACTGTGTTTTTGGATTTTTAACATATCGACTCATATCAACAAGGATATTTGATTCTTCTCTAGCTAAATCTTTATCAAGTATTTCTGTTGTTTCTATAATCATTTTAATTCCTCCAAAATTTGACTACAATTTTATATTATACAATAATTTATAAATAATTTAAATATCAAATCATTATATAAAAGCAAGCCGAATTCACGTGACTCAATACTGCACACATAAAGCGCAGTTTATTAAACTGCGCTCAATTAAAACTAATTATATATTTGTTATTATTATTTCCATCTCTCTACATCAATATTCTTTATATTACCTTCACAATATAATTCAAGTATACCATCATTTAAATTATATCCGTCGAATTTAGATGCTGTTTCTATTACTGAACCATCATTAATATCTACAACATCGCATGCTATATTCTTATCATCACCTATATAGGATCTAATCAACAATCCATACCTGCACTATATGTAGTTAACACAGGCTATTTAGTACAACATGCAGTTAACGTTATATAACTATTTGTTATAATAATATGTGTTAATTAGTCTTAAGCTATAGCACTTTTTCTCGATATAGCAAGAAACTATTGGTATTTTTTTAGTTTCTTGTTGCATTTTTGTTTTTTTCTGTTATAATAACTTATGTAAAAGAAATTCCTTCAATGATTTTCTTTTTACAACCCCTTATTAAATTATTTATACTCCCCTGAAAACACGGCGCATTTTGTCGTGTTTTCTTTTGTGCGTAAATATAAAGTTCATGCATATAAATGAAAAGGAATCATCCTTTGAGCTCGCTCAATAAGGATGATTCCTTTTTGTTTATATATACGACGTATATCGCATCACCGAAGTAGCTATGCTACGAGGTGATGTGATGCATGAACTTTATACTTTCGCACATTTCTACATATACGGCGTATGCCGTATCACTGCAGAATCACGAAGTGATTCAAAGTGGAATGCATGGACTTATGCTTACAATTTCAGTTATATATATGACGTATATCGCATCACTGCAGAATTGCGAAGCAATTCAAGGTTGATGTGATGCATGAACTTTATATTACGCACATTCAACCTCAAGCCTCATCTCTTCCATTCCAAATTCAACAAGGCCAGTTGCAACAAATCCAACAGACTCATATAATCTTTTAGCTACATCATTACCTATTGACACACCAGTGTAAATAGCCTTCGGATTAAAACGTTTCTTAACATACTCTATTCCAAGTTCCAAAGCCTTACGGCCATATCCCTTGTTCTGAAACTTATAATCAATCATAAACTTCCAAAGAGTATAATACTCCTTAGTTTCGTAATAACCCATCATGATAAAGCCTACTAATTCTGAGTCCTCATATATGGCGAATGGATAAGCAGTATCTTTATAAACATAAGCCTGTGCCAAAGACTCGGCCGTCGTTGAAACATATCCCTTCTGATTATCATTAACACTTAATGCAAGTACATCATCCAGGTTTTCAATAGTAATTTCTTTTAAACTAATCAACTTATCCTCCGCAAATTTAACTACATTACAATCTTAACTTCTGTTTCTTTAGTTAACTTATCCGCTGGAATATAGTTATCACTATACTCTTCTCCATTAACTACGAACTTGCTAAATCCACTTTCCTTTCCATTAGGATTCTCAACACTTATGTTAAGCTTACATCCTCTGAAATTCTTTTCCATAGTGAATTTATCCCAAGTACTTGGAATAGCTGGAGCAATTCTAATACCACCAAAGTCTGGTCTAATACCACAGATACCTTCAACACAACCTACCATACATGTTGAAGCTGTACCTGTAAGCCAATGAACATGACTTCTACCATGGAATGGACTTTCATCACCTTCTGTATACTGTCCATGTACATATGGCTCAAGCTTTCTAATCTCAGCTGTTTCATTCTGTGAAGCTGGAGATGTTTCTTCAAAATACTTAAATGCTTCATTACCATATCCCATTAAAGCATTTGCCAAGATAATCCATCCCTGTGGCTGTGAGAATATACCACCATTTTCCTTGGTTGATGGTGGGAATAAAATTGCAAGTGCGCCATCAAATGCATGATCAACGTATGATGGAGCCATAACCTTTGCACCATATGCTGTATTAAGTTCTCTATTAACTGATTCAAGAGCCTTGTCAGCCTGTTCTTTAGTTGCAAGTCCTGAAATAATTGACCATGACTGTGGGTTTAACCACATTGAAGCTTCTGGATCTTTCTTTGAACCGATAAGTTCGCCAGTCTCCTTGAAACCTCTGTTAAATCTATCATCTTCCCACCAAAGGTTATTAATCTTTTCACCAACTTCCTTCTGTGTCTTTTCAAGATATGCAATATAATCTGTATCTTTCTTATATTCAGCAAATGCCTTCATTACAGTGAATGCATAGTAAAGCTGCATTGCAACGAATGATGATTCACCCTGCTTACCAAGTCTTAAACAGTCATTCCAGTCTGCATGAAGACCTGCTGGAAGCCCGTGTGGTCCTAAGTGATTCATTGAGAAGTCAATTGCCTTTTGTAAATGTTCATAAACTGTAGCTTTCTTTTCTACGTTTGACCATGTAATTTCTTCATCGATAAAATCAAGGTTACCTGTTTCAGCAATATACTTAAATACTGTTGGGAATAACCATAAAGCATCATCTGCTCTGTATGCTGGATGACCTGTTTCTCTTACATACCATTCATCATCAGGTGTTCCCTCATGTCCTGCTCTTTCATCGTGATCAAATCTTACAAGTGGAAGTCCACCACCATTATCAACCTGAGCTGAAAGCATAAATCTAATCTTTTCAAGTGCTGCTTCTGGATCTGTGTGAATTACACCCTGAATATCCTGAACTGTATCACGATATCCATAACCATTTCTTTCACCACAGTATACAAATGAAGCTGCTCTTGACCAAGTAAATGTAAGGAAACACTGATATGCATTCCATGTATTTACCATTGCATTAAAGCTTTCGCTTGGTGTATTAACCTTAAAGTTTTCAAGCTTCTTATGCCAGAAGTTAATAAGTTCATTAACTTCCTTTTCACATGTAGTTGTATCTTCATAATTTGCAATAATTGCTTTCGCTTCTTTCTCTGTATGTTTACCAAGAACAAATACTACTGTCTTAGATTCACCTGGAGCAAGTGTAAGCTTTGTATGAAGGCCACCACAACTATTTTCATTATAGTTACAAACGCCATCACACTCACCACGTTCAACTGCAACAGGATTTCCATAACTATGATATAAGCCTATGAATGCTTCTTTGTCACCATTATATGATGCAACTGGGTTACCAGCTAAACCAAAGAATCTTTCAAGGCCGTTAGTACCATCTTCTCTTTTCTCTGCATTAATGTTTATCTGCTGATAAATTAAATTATCTCTAAAAGATGTCTGGCTAATGCAAAGTGTATACTGAAGGTTTACCTGATCCTGATTGTAGTTATCATCATTTGTAAACTCAGCAAATCCAAACACTGAAATCTTTCTTTCCTTGTTTGAATTATTAGTTACTTTTTCACACCATACTTCATAGTCTTTTCCAAGTGGAACATAGTATGTTGCTTCAGAAGTAATCTCTGCATAATCAGCTTTCATCTTTGTATAAGCTGTACCATGTCTAACTTCACTTTTATATAATTCTAAATCCTTGCCTACTGGCTGCCATGATGCTGACCAATAATCGCCGTTTTCATCATCTCTTAAATAAATGTATCTACCTGGAGTATCATCACTATTAAAATGATATCTTAAAATTCTACCATTAGCGCCACTTTTTACAAAACTATATCCACCTGCATTATTTGAAATAATTGCGCCATATTCAGGTGATCCTAAATAGTTACACCAAGGTGCTGGAGTATCAGGTCTAGTTATGACGTACTCCCTTTTTTCTTCGTCAAAAAATCCGTATTTCATTAACTCTCTCGGGCCCTTCTCGCCCTTCTCCTTCCATTATTGTACGTAAAAAACCACGTATGTGTATTATAAACTATTTGCTGAAATTATAAAACCGTTTTTGTTACTTTTTTTATGTATTTATTTCTAATTATATTTATATGCAGCAAATACCTTCAAAGCCTTATGATCAAAGTCAAACCAAGTGGTATTTGATATGACATTACTATCCACTTTATCATCATATTCTTTAAAGCTCCAGCCTATGCCATCACCTGCAACCATAATTGGATCCCAATATAAACTTCCAACACATCTTCCATCATTTACACACTTAATTCCATTAATAAGTTCAATCATAAAATCTCTCTGACCTTCTTCAGAATAATCATACTTTCCTTCATAATAACCCATATTAGAAAGCTGCCCTCTAGAACCCGTTTCGGTATCTTCTCTATAATTAAAACCACTTTCCATAAGCAGAATATCCTTATCAAACTTTCTAATCATCATATTACACCACTGAGTAAAATCATCAACTGATAAGGTCTCAGCCCAAAATGGATAGTAAGATGTTCCTATAACATCATAATTTACATTATTCTTTTCGCATAATGAAAAGAACCAATTACCCGTTCCATTTCCATTCCATTTTACATCATCAGCATTACATGCTATATGTAAAACAACCTGTGTATCTTCACTTACTTCCTTAACTGCTCTATATCCAGCATTTATAAATCTAGCAAGATTAGGCATGTTCTTTGAACTATCACCGTAAGGTAAAAAGAATCCGCCATTCATCTCATTTCCAATTGAAACATATTTTGGAACAGTATCCTGCTCCTTCATCTTTTGCATGGTATCCTTAACATACTCATATAAATCTTTTTCAAGTATTTTTACTATCTCTTCTTCATCTTTTATTCCTTCTATATCCTTCCTAAAATCCTCAGGAATTCCATAAGTCCAAAAATCAGATAACATAAAGGATAATTGAATTTCAAAATTATGCTTCTTAGCTCTCTTAGCAATCTTTAATATATCCTCTTGATTTTGGAATCCTTCAGGGAGATAATACTTTCCATCTCCTCTTCCTTTACCAGGATTATTATTAAGCTCTAGTCTACAGAAATTAATTCCATTTGCTTCCATAATATCAAGTGGATCTTTTTTGCTTCCATCAAAGTCATAAAAATTAGCCCCGGTACTTTCCACATAATTAAGTCTTGATAATGCTCCACCTAGCAATAAATTATACTGACTATCCTGATTCGTTTCGCGATTAACTCTAAAAGAATAAATACTTAACTTGCTATCATTTCCACCACTCATCCTGCTGCCAAATACCAGATAACCATCTTTTTTAACCTTAATTCCTCTAACTACAACCTGCTGTTTTTCCTTTACTGGCACCGATGTCTTTGGATAGTCTCCTCCACCTACATCTATAATATAAGGGCGTCCATATAAAAAACAATAATCACAATTACCATCATATGTAGCAAATGCAGATATGTAATAATATCCTTCTTCTAAACCATCAATCTTATATTCAAAATTTCCCGATACAGGATTATCTAATTCAACAACTAATTTATTATCCCTTGCACTATAATCTGCAACAAATTTTATTTTCTTATTATTCACCATCTTCATATCTAATGGTTTTATTATCTTTTTATAAAAATCTATCCCTAAAATCACTAATACAACCATAGTCAACATAACAATAATTGCAACTAGTTTCTTCTTTTTCCTCATATAGTATCCCCCACCTTAGAAAAACTTTTTTACTAACTATCAATTCCAATTATGGAAACATGTTTATTTCCAAAATTATATTCATTTCCAATTTTTATTTTAAACAGCATAACATTTGCTGATTCAATTATATTATATAACTTAACTTATAACTATACATTCTTGCGATTTCACAAAAAATTACAGTAACAAGTACTTTATTATATATTTTATAAATGATATAATGAATTTTAAGTTATGGAAAGGGTAATATTATTATGATTTATATTACTGGGGATTGTCATTCAGATTTTGCAAAATTTGATAAAGGGTTATTTCCACAACAAAGAGACATGACAAAGGATGACTTTGTAATTGTGGTTGGAGATTTTGGTGGTGTATGGTATTCTGCTGATAGTCCATATTATAAGCAACAAGAAATGACTCTTGATAAGCTTGATAGCATGCCATTTACTACACTTTTCATAGATGGAAACCATGAAAACTTTCATCTTTTAAATGCTTATCCTGTTGAAGAATGGAAAGGTGGAAAAATACATAGAATCAGAAGATCAGTTTATCATCTTATGCGTGGAGAGATGTTTGATTTAAATGGTGTGAAAACATTTGCTCTAGGCGGAGCTAGCTCTCATGATGTTGACGATGGAATAATTGATCCAGAAACAACACCTAATTGGGAAGAAGTTTCTGATATGTGGTCCATGCAGAAAAAAATGTTTAGAATAAAAAACATTTCATGGTGGGAAGAAGAGCTTCCATCGCGAGAAGAGTTCATTCATTGCCTTGAAACTCTAGATAATAATGATTATAAATGTGATTTATTACTTACACACTGCTGTTCAACATCAACTCAAAAGATAATAAATCCAAATCTCCACTCTGATTTCCTAACAGACTTTTTGGAGATTATTAAAAAGAGATTAAAGTATAAAAAGCACTACTTCGGTCATTATCATATGAACAAGGAATTACCTGATAATGAATTTGTTATTTATGAACCTATTACAAGAATATATTAAAAAACACGGTAAATTGAATTTCAATTCACCGTGTTTTTATTTACCAAGCTTTTTTCTTACTCGTGTTCTTATCACCAAATATTGAATAACCTACATACACAAGCATTATAAAAACTACTATACCCGTAAATTCACCACCATACACATATTCCTTAGGTATGTTCCCATCATAAGCTAATTTAGGATTGTTTGGATCATAATAAACTTTAATTCTTTCTCCTGTTCTTTCTTTTTCAGAACCTTTCTTATGATCTTCACTTGAAAGTCTATATTCTTTTCCATCAACTATATATTTCACATCATATTTAGCCTTTGTACTACTACCATATTCATCTGTACTAACTGAAACATAAACATTTTCAAGTGTTCCATATGTCATTTTTTTACATTTACTCATCTTTATACTACCGATGAAAAAAAGTATACCAACAAATGTTACAATCAAAGTAATGATTACTACTTTAATATAAAATGATAATTTAAAATTCATTATTATACTCTCCCACTAAAATATTTTTTCATGTAACATGTTCACTTAATAATCAAAATTCTTACTACCTTTTACAGGTACATCATCAGTTCTAATTGAAATATTGTTTTCGATTATTGTATGTCCATAAAAATCCTTAACCCTAAATTTATATGGTCCATTTCCCATTCCACTTGGTGCAGTGAAATAATTATATTCCTGTCGTTCAAGTTCTACGTATTTTCCCTTTGATTTATCATAATACTCAAGTGATTTAATTGGGTATCTTCCATTTCTAACCTGAATTTCAGCCCAATACTGAGTACTTGTAGGTTTCCATCTAAAACTGATTGGATCAGATGTCGGAAAAGCTATTATCTTCCATGTGATTTTCATCTTACCTGTAACTTCAGGTTCAATCTTTTTAAATGCTTTTCTTGATAAATCAATATCTCCCTTTGCACCCTCTGGAAGTCTATCAGTAATTAATACTTTTATCTTATCTCCATCTTTATCAGTTACTTCAACATAAGCTCCTGCAAGACCATTCATATAATCATAATTATTCATAGCAGCTGTATAGTATTCACCTTCATAATCATCAAGGTTAGCTGCACCTGTTGATACTCTGTCATAATATGTAGCATATCCTTCATGAACTTTATTAATTGAATATTCTCCTGCATCTACACTACTTGTATTACTTGATGGTTTTGTTGAACCTCCACCATTTGAACTACCACTATTTGAACTACCGCCGTTCGAATTATTACTTCCACCTGATGTTTGTGAAGTTGACTTAGCTTTAACAGTAACCTTTATTTTTCCTTTAGCATATAACTTACCATTTTTATATGCCTTAACAGCAATTGAAGACTTTCCTTTTTTCTTTCCAGTAATAATAATCTTCTTTCCCTTAACTACTGCCTTTACAATTTTCTTTTTGGCTACTTTAAGTTTTATCTTACCATACTTACCTTTAACTTTTACCTTTACCTTTTTGCCAGCAGTTACTTTAACTGTCTTCTTTGATAATTTTACTTTCTTAATACCTTTAGATAGTATCGTTTTGCTACTATCTATCTTATCATTATTCGCATAAGCAAATGAACTAGTAATTACTAATGTTCCAACTAAAGCACATGCGATTAATCCTTTAACTTTTTTCATACAATCTCCTTTATATTTTTAATTCAAATCATGTTGATAAATATTCAACTTATTATATGATTATAGCATACATCAATAATATATGCATTTGCTACAATTTCTGTCCGCTTTCTCTCATTTTGATTTTCCTGTTAATCTTGATAGCTGTACTAATCATAATAATCAAAGATACTAAACTAACAAACCCTGCAATTAATGTTATAATATAGCCTTCCTTACTCATGGAATAATCCGGTGCTATGTAATACGGTATAACATCCTTTTCTAAATCATTTACAAAAGAACATCTATTCTTTATAACATCATAACTTTTTTCTAATTGACTCTTATTTAATTTCTTTAATTTACCAACAAAATCATATGTATATGTAAAATCTCTACCACCTATAATTGGATAATGTATATTCATAAAACTCTGCGAATCTAACTGCTTAACCGTATCATTATTTGTAGCCATAAAAAATATCACTTTATCCCCATATGGAATAATGTAATAATTCTTACTGAGTTTATTAATATATGGACTTTCAATACATCCAAAGTTATTTTTTATTGTTCCACCAATATATTTACCTTCCTTAATTTCATCAAGATCAGGTTCAATGGTATCATCATAATTAATATGATTAATATGATATTCAATAATTGTTTTCGATGTAACACCAAAAATTATAAATGCTACTATAAAAACAACAAAAAAACTAGCAAATACTGAATCATGAAATATAAGTTTTGCTTTCTTTATAAAAGAATTATTTTCATAAATATTACTATCATAATTTATCTTATCATTAACCAAGTGTTCATATGCACTTGAATCATCACTTGGAATATAATGATTATCAGCAAATGCAGCCTCATAGGAATTTAGATTTCTACTAGCATCTAATTCCTTCTTCTTTTGCTTCATCTTTTTAACATAAGCCTTATTGTATCCATAAAATCCATTAGGAGTATAACCTAATAATATATTAGCAATATTCTTAGCCTCAGTTTGAGTTACATGAGGTAACTTTACTATTCCGATACCTCTTGACGTATGAATTATTAATTGATATACCTCTTCAAAGGACTGACCACCACCAGAAGATGATGAATCATAAACTCCATATATCTCATCAAGATAAACCATATTATCTGCATTATTCTTATCTATAAAAACAGAATCAACGATTTTAAAAAATTCATTTTCATATATTGTTTTTCCAGTATTTGCTATTCTAATCATGCTTTCAAAATCAGAGAAATAATTATCTTTTTCTTTATTATATTGTATTCTATCATAAACTGATGCACCTATACAAAGCACACCAAAACCTAGAAACATAAGTGAACCACCATATTTCATCAATGTGCGTTCTATAGCAGTCTTCTCTGTTGGAAACATAAAACTGAAAACAGCTAAAGCAATAAAAAAAACTGCCGCAAATAAAAGTATACTTTGATTTTTTCGTTTACTCTTCAATATTTCTTTCTTATAATCTACTTTATTTAAATTCTTATAATCATTTATACCCTTTTTACTCATTTTCCTTTAAAACATCCTTATTTGATTTCTTTTTTATTATAACAAAAGTAACAACAAAAGTTAGTAGTGAAATGATAATAAGTACGATTGATACTATTAAATTTGATGAACTATTTTTATTAGTATTATCATTTATTCTTTTTTTAGAACCTTTCATAGTAACCCCTTATATAAATCATAAAAGACTTACCAAAAGATAAGTCTTTTAATACAAAATTAGATAATACAACTTATTCATTAACCGTTTTTTGTTTAGGCGAAATTATAGTATATCCAAATGTTAATACTCCTACAATCAAAAAGAATACAAAATATGTAAGTATATACGCCCATTCTTTTGGCTTTGAGCCAGCATAACTTTCTGTTGGATCATTTGGATTATAATGTACTTCCTTAATTTCACCTGGATGAATCATATCAAAACCATGTGTTCCACCCTTTGCAACATAATAATTTCCATTTGCTGAAAAAGCCACTTCAAATCTTTTATGCAAACTTCTTCCACCTCTTCTTACATATGTAATTTCACCTTGTGTTTGCGCTGTACAATTCCTTTTATAATTATACCCTTTATATCCTGCCCAACATACAACAATCAATAAAATAGCGCAAATAATTACTAATACTTTAATTGCTTCACTTGTTGTTAATCTTCTCATTATAATTCTCCTAAAATTACAAAACTTAATCTAATTGATTCTTTGATATTTTCAAAATAAAAATAAATATAATAATCAATACTATTACTATCAAAGAAAATGATTTTATGTCCATCCATTCAGCTGGAATATCACCTGCTTTTAATTCCTTATTTTCAGTAAAAACACACCGGTGTATAAACCGATGTGTTTTCGAGGTTAATATTTATATCAAACTTAGTTAAAAATCTGTATATGATAACTACAGTTAACCATATTATACTACAAAAAAGTAAAAATTTAAATGGTATATTATAATAAAAATAAAAAAAGACTCAAAACCATATGTTTTGAGCCCTAAGCGTACGCGAGAGGATTCGAACCCCCGACACCTTGGTCCGTAGCCAAGTGCTCTATCCAGCTGAGCTACGCATACACATATCTTTTTAGATATATAAAGCAATAGTCATTTGACTATTGCTTTAATGCCGGCGACCGGAATCGAACCGGTACTGTATTGCTACAACAGGATTTTAAGTCCTGCGCGTCTGCCAGTTCCGCCACGCCGGCAAGTATTATGATGGGACCTACAGGGCTCGAACCTGTGACCCCCTGCTTGTAAGGCAGGTGCTCTCCCAGCTGAGCTAAGATCCCGCAACGAAAAATATTATATCATACTTATTCAAAAATGTACATAATATTTTTTAATTTTTTCTAAATATTTTTTAAGTTTTAATAACTCAAATAAATAATAGAAACGACCCGAATGGGACTCGAACCCACGACCTCCGCCGTGACAGGGCGGCGCTCTAACCAACTGAGCCATCGGGCCATATATTTGATGATAAACACCGTTGTTATTATATATAAAAATTAAATTTTTATCAAGTGGAGCTTCGGGGACTCGAACCCTGGACCGACCGGTTATGAGCCGGTTGCTCTAACCAACTGAGCTAAAGCTCCATAGTGGTAAGCCGATGAACGGACTCGAACCGTTAACCTGCTGATTACAAATCAGCTGCTCTGCCAATTGAGCCACATCGGCAAATGTAAATAGGTGGGACCCACGAAGTGGGGAGAACCTATTGATTAGAATACCGACGTTTGATTAGAATACCGACGAAGTCGGAAGTTTCTAATCTAAAAAAGACGGAAGTTTCTAATCTAAAAGTGAACGCACGAGCCATTCGCGTAGCGAATTTCATATGCGAGTGCTTCATTTTACGAGACTTCCCGTTTTCCGTGAGCACATCCCGTTTTATATGCGAGTGCTTCATTTTACGAGACTTCCCGTTTTTATGCGAGCGCTTCTCTATCCTATTTTCACGATACAAAAAATGACTCCAAGGGGATTTGAACCCCTGTTACCGCCGTGAAAGGGCGGTGTCTTAACCGCTTGACCATGGAGCCGAAAAAAAACTCCCCGAGTAGGGCTCGAACCTACAACAACTCGGTTAACAGCCGAGTGCTCTACCATTGAGCTATCGAGGAATGTTTTTATTCGAGTATATTAAATTATAGCATAAATGCTTTAACTTGTACACTCAAAACTACATATTAAAATCATCAAGTTCAAATTATCCTGGAATAACTTTCCATTAAAACCTCTAACCGTATGGTTAAGCCCTCGACCTATTAGTAACAGTCAGCTACATGTATTACT
>Ga0247609_10000410_pt1 | contig 61127 bp, 51 predicted proteins | sample 172DNAGHGlowgp2_FD_193487 | JGI IMG/M metagenome (GOLD analysis project Ga0247609, IMG submission 193487) | Sheep rumen microbial communities from Palmerston North, Manawatu-Wanganui, New Zealand - 1728 DNA GHGlow gp2 | ecosystem: Host-associated > Mammals > Digestive system > Stomach > Rumen ... | reverse complement strand
AACAACCAAATCACCGTCACGACCGCCGACGGCAGCAACACAATCACGACGGGCGACGGCAACAGTCTGATTTCGATAACGGGTGCTTCGGGCAACAACTACATCAACGTCGGCAGAGGCAACAACACCGTTTACGGCGGGCTCGGCGGCTCAAACACCGTCCTTGGCGGCGCGGGCAACAGTCGCGTCACGATCGGCGGCGGCTTGGTCACTCTCGGTTCGGGCAACGGCAATGAAGTTTCTTTGGACGGCAACTACGGCGGCTCGTCAGTCAAGTCCGGCACGGGCAACGACACCATTAACGTCTCCGCCTCCGAATACGCCCGCTACTACAACTTCATAAGCGTAAGCGGCGGCGACAACTTGATTAACAACAGCAACATCCTTCACTCGACGATTAAAGCGGGTGCGGGTAACGACACAATAACTTCGGGCGGCTACTATGCGTCAATCCTCGCGGGCGGCGGCAACAATCGTATCAGCCTCACGACTGCAGACGGCAACAACACCGTCACGGCGGGTGCGGGCAACGATTTGATTTCGATAACAGGCGCGTCGGGCAACAACTTTATCGACGCAGGCGACGGCGACAATACCGTAAAGAGCGGTTCGGGCAACGGCTCCACAATCTTCGCGGGCGACGGCAACAACAAAATCACAATCGGCGGCGGGCTCGTTACTCTCGGCAATGGCAAAGGCAACAGAGTTTCGCTCAGCAGTTACGGCGGCGCGTCGGTCATTTCGGGCAGCGGCAACGATACCGTCATCGTCGCCAAGTCAAGCTACTCGCGCTACTACAACTTCATCGACGCGGGCGAAGGCAACAACTCCATCAACAACAGCAATATCCTGCACTCGACGATTAAAGCGGGCGCGGGTAACGACGTGATAACCACGGGCGGCTACTTCGCCTCGATAGACGCGGGCGACGGCAACAATCAAATCACCGTCGCCGACACCAACGGCAACAACACGCTCGTCGCGGGCACCGGCAACGACACCTACACCGGCAGCAACGGCTACGATCTGTTCGTCTACAAGGGCGGCAACGACGTTATCACCAATTGCGCGCGGGACGACATAATTTCGTTGGCGGGCAGCGGCGCAAGCGACATAACCGACATCAGCGGCATTACGTTCGATTCACTCGGCAGCGCGGCTCTGGTCTTCATGAACAACCCGAACAATACGCTGATACTCCAAAACGCGGTGGGCTTCAGCTTTGCCATAAACGGCTCGACGCGCATCCTCGCCGATAACGCTTTCTACTCAACCGACCAACAAAGCGTCACGTTGACGGCGGATTACACGGGCGACATCGACGCAAGCAAGTTTACCAACTTCAGCGCGGCGGCACTCGGTTGGCCTGTCGCTTTGCTCGGCAACGTGCTTTCCAACAACCTCGCGGGCGGCAGCGGCAACGATTCACTCTACGGCGTGGCGGGCAACGATACGCTAAGCGGCGGCGCGGGCGACGATATATTGACGGGCGGCGCGGGCAACGACCTGTTCATTTACACGGCGGGCAACGACGTTGTCACCGACATGGAAAACAGAGACACGTTGCAAATCGGCAACGGCACAGGCACTTACTCGACGGCTGTACGCGACGCCGATATTGTCGTCACTGCCGGCAACGGTTCCGTAATTTTGACGGGCGCGGCGACTTTGGACACGCTCAATATCGTCGGCTCGAAAACATTAATCCTTACAAACACAAACGGCGCGACGACCTTGGAGGCGGATATTAAAGTTGCAGACGCTTCTGCGCGGACGAAGGCAATTAAAATCGTCGGCAATGCGCTCGACAACAGCATAATCGGCGGAAACGGCAACGATTACCTTTACGGCAAGGACGGCGACGACAGCCTTTGGGGCGGCGCGGGCAACGATTCGCTGTGGGGCGGCGACGGCGCGGACATTTTCATTTACAAGGCGAACACGGGCACCGATACCATTGCCGATTACACGAACGCAGACATGTTGCAAATCCTCAAGGCGGACGGCTCGGCGGGCGGCTCCTTCACGAATTCGGCTTTCGGCTCCGGCAAGTTGACGCTCACGATTGACGGCGGCGGCTCGGTTGTCTTCAAGGGCGTAAAGACTTCGACAACCTTCAACATCAACGACGACGCTTACGCAATCAGCGGCAATGCGTTGGTCAAGAAATAAAATCTGCACGGCATAAAAATTTTCCCCGTCAACATGGCGGGGATTTTTTTTCGTCGAAAAGTGATTCGTTCGGGCGAAAAGTGGCAACACACTTCCCGCGCGTTTTGTGCTTTAATATCGTCAGCATTAACGCGGGAGGTGTCCCCAATGAATATCGCCATTGTCGTCGACGAAAAAATTTTATCGGAGGCTGTCGAAATCGTTCTGCGCTGTTACGTCAGAAAATTTTGGTCGGAATACGAAACGCAAGTTCACATCGAAATTTTTCACAGCGCGACAGAGTTCGTCAGATATTTCAGCCCGAAGATTTATCGGCTCGTGATTCTCGGCGTCAACATTCAAGACATTGCCCGCTTTATCCGCGCCAACGACAATGCGGACGTTAACATTCTTTTTCTGAACGATTGCGGGGAGGACTGACATGAAGATTGCGATTGTAGACGACGAACGCGACGAACTCACTGCCGCCGAAACTTATCTGCGGGAATATCTGCGCGAAAACTTTTCCGAAGACGAACCCGATATTCAAATCGAAACGTTCACTTGCGCGCGGGACTTGCTGAAAATTTTTAAGCCCGGCATGTATCGGCTCGTCATCCTCGATATTCGTATGCCGGAGATTAACGGCATGCAGACCGCGCAGGTCATTCGCGCGCGCGGCGACAACGAAGTCAATATCGTTTTCCTCACGGGCAGCGACGATTACGTTTTGAACGGCTACCGCGTCTTCGCCGTCGGCTATTTCATGAAACCGATAACGAATCACGCCGCCGAATTCGCCAAGACGTTTGAACACATTTTCCCGAAACTGTGCAAAAAAAATCCCGAACTCGTCTTGAACGTCGACGGCTCGGATATTTCCGTCCCCTACCGAAATATTTTCTGCGTCGACATCGAAGACGGGCACAAGCTCTGCGTGCACCTTGCCGACAAAAAAATCGTCACCGCCAACAGCTACGCCGACGTTGCCGAAATTTTGTTGCAGGACGAACGTTTTCTGGAGTGTTACCACCGAATCATCATCAACATGGATTACGTTAAGCTCATGAAGGAAGACGATTTCATTTTAATTAACGACACCTTGATTCCGATAAGCAAGCGCAAGAAAAAGGAAGTCAAGGTTAAATACATCCGCTACTTTGCGCGCAGGTGAATTAATGCTTACCTCCCCCCCCAGTACATCGACAAGCGGACGCGCCCGCCCGTGTGTTCAAAGTCGACGAAGGCGTCATACTTTTTCGCGAAACTTTCAAGCGAACTCATGCCGAGTCCGTGACCGATCTGCGTCGTGTAGGGCAAGCCGTTTGCGCCGATTTTTATCGGGAAGTCGTAACGGTTTGAAATTTCAAGGACGTATTGCCCGCCGACGTGCCGAACGATAACCGACAGCTCACGCGCGCCGGGCGGTTGCCGTTTGCTTGCGGTTATCGCGTTCTCCAAAAGATTCGACAGCAGGACGGCAAGGTCGCTTTCTTCGGTCGAAAAGGTCGCGGGTAAATCGATTTTGTGGCGGACGACGATTCCGACTTCCCGGGCGCGTTTAAGGTAAATCGACAGGGCGGCGTTAATCAGCGGCGCGTGACTGAACACTTGCACACGCGTCGCCTCCAACAAATCAGCTTGCCGCCGTATGTAAGCCATCGCCTCCGGCACTTTGCCCTCCGCAAGCAAATCGTCAAGCTCGCGATAATTTTTGTTCAACTCTTCGCGCAACGCCGCAACTTCCCGCCGACTTTTTTCAATCAACGCGTTGTGTTCGCCAAGTGATTCCATTTGCCGATTCAAAAGCCGCGTCCGCTGTTCCTGCCGCTGTCGTTCCGCCACTTGATGCGTCGCCAAACTCATCGAACGATACATCAGGAAGAAAAATATCGGGAAGAAGCCGCGCGAAAATCTTTCCTTCCACGTCGGCAAAAACGTAAACTCGAATATAGGAATCATCAGCCCGATAAAAATCGCAAGCGGCAAACTCGATACGACCCACCTCAACGACTTGTCCTCGAAAAATTTCTGCGTCGGCAAGAGATTCGTAAAAAATTCCCGCTCGACCTTGAACAACGCTGCGAACAGCACAAGGTAAATCGTCAGTTGCAACGGTAAAAATTCTTCCGCCATCGCGCCGTAAAGCAACGCGACGACCGCGCCCGCGCCAGCATGCAACATGAAACACCAAAGCCCCTCCATGCCCAAAACAAACACGTGTTGCGCCGCCTTGTCGCGAATCACCGTCATCGACAGGAAAAAGTACGGTATCCAGCCTAAAAGCAACGCCGCCTTGAACGCGAAGAAACTCGCGCCGCCCGCGAAGCAATACAAATTCATCACGAAGACTGCCGCGCTCAACGGCAAATATTTTCGTCGCAAGCCGGAAATTTGTTCGGCGGTCATGTCGCGGCTGAACGGCAGGTAAAACAGATAAACACTGCCGAGTTGCACGCACATCATCACGACGCTCAAGTAAATCGTTTCGCTCAACGCCCGCCGTCCCTCCAATACATCAGCAAGCTCGTGTTGCCGCCCGCCTGCGAAAAGTCCGCGAAGGCGGAATATTTTTTTGCGAACGCCGTCAAAATTTCGTCAAACGCAACCTGCGCGGCACCGCGAACGGAAATTTCAAGGACGCATTGCCCGCCGACGTACTGAATGATTATCGACAGCTCCCGCGCTTCGGTTTGCAAGGCTTCCGCCGTCGCCCGCTCCAAAAGATTCGTCAGCAAAAGCGCGAAGTCCAATTCGTCCGTCTCCAACTCGGCGGGCAGATTTATGTTACGGAAAACTTTGACGCCCGATTCGTCTGCGCGGCGCAGGCAAATGTTCAGTGCGGCGTTAATCGGCGGCGATTGGCAAAAGGTCGGCAAGTTCGTCGCCTCCAACAAAAATTCTTGCGTCATTATGTGTTCGCGGGCTCTGGCGACGTTGCCGCTCTCAAGCATTGCGTAAATCAAATTATAGCTGTGGCGCAGGTCGTGACGCATTATCGAGACTTGCCGTTGACTTTCCTGCGTCAAGTCGTTATACTCCCTCAGCGCGGCAAGCCGTGATTCCAAACGATTCTTGTTGCGTCCAAGCCGTTGCAGGTCGTAAAAATTCTCCGCCGCCTGCAAAATGTAATGATAGAAAAATAAAAACACCAACGGCAGATAAATGCGCGACAGCCGCTCCGTCCACGAGTGAACCAACACGCCGTCGGCAAGCTGTATCAAGTGCCCGGAAACGATAACGAGCGGCAACAGCGCGATATAAATTCCTTGCGGGCGCAGGTCGAAGAACTCTCGCGACGGCAACATATTCAGGAAGTATTGACCGACAATCGGAAGGAACAGCGCGAACAGCAAAAGATATGCCGCCGCGTCGAGCAAAATGATTTCATATTCGCTTTGCCCGCTTAAGTTCGACACGACGAAGACGGCTCCTAAGGTGTGTTGCGTCAGCGAGCAAATCGCGCCCATGCCCAAAACGAAGACGTGTTGCGGCAGACCCCACGGCACCAATCGCAAGCAGATACAAAAATACGGCAACCAACCGAGCAACCAAATCGCTTTGTAGGTCGTCGCGTTGATTCCGTATTCGTCGAAAATAAAAACGTACAGCGCAAGACTTGCCGCGCCCCAAGCCGCCGAGACCGCGAACAATCGAAACTTCACGTCGCCGAAAACTTTGCCGGAAAACGCCAGCCATCTGATATACGCGTCGGTCAGTTGCGCCAAGACGATTAACGTTGCAAGTTCCACAAAACTACGCTCCATTCGCCGAAAAGTGGTCGGGTTTTCGGTAAAAGTGATTGCATACTTTGACGGCGACTTGATTTATAATGAGTCCCGAACATCAGTGTCATACTTCCCGATACATCATTTTGCGGCGTAAAACCTTCCGCAACAACGATTCGGTCACGTTCGCCGAGTCGTTTTTTTTTACAAGCACGCGGGATTATAACATAACATTTCGGCGGCGGCAAAAAGTGGCGCGAATAACTGAAAAGTGATTCAAGCAGATGCAGCGGCAATGTTGTATAATCGGCAAAAACGTATCGTCGGGAGGTGAGCTGTATGATTAAAAAATTTTTTCAAGACTGGCAGATTCTCAAGAGCGGCAGGCGCAGCGACTTCGCAATCATAATCGCCATAACCTTAATTTTTCTGTTCGTCATAACAATCAACGTGCGCCTGATTTTCCGCATGACAACGAACAAGACCGAAGAGATCGGTCAAATGCAACTTGAATCGATAAGCACCGACTTCCAAAACTCGATTTACCAAGCGGAAGGCGCGACATTGCACATGGCAATGGAGACCGAACAACTTATAAGAGCCAAGACGCCGCGCGATGACATTGAAACATTTTTTCGCAAGTGGAAACGCGAACAAAAAAATTTAACGGACGGAGTTTGCTTCAACGCCTACGTGTCCGGCAAGGACTGGTCGTTTATTCCCGATTTCGACATGCCGCCCGAATATCACGCACCCGAACGCCTCTGGTACAAAGGCGCGGCGGAAAACCCCGGCAAAGTCTACATAACCGAACCCTACGTCGACGCGATGACCGGCATGATGTGCTACACCATTTCCAAAATGCTTGACGACAGAGAGACCGTTGTCGCGTTGGACTTCAACTTTTCCGACGTGCAATATTTCATTCGCAAGATGAGCACGAACAAAGACCGCAACGCTTTAATCGTCACGCAAAACGGCATGATTATCGGCTACAACAATATGAAGCTTGTCGGCGAAAGAGTTTCCGAAAAATTGCCCGAATATGCGCCCGTTTTAGCTCGTATCCTTCAAGCCGACGGCGGCGCAAGCTTCACGGAAACGATTGACGGCGACGAATACACGATTTTCAGCAGCAAGACGCCCAACGGCTGGTACATTATCTTGAGCGTCGACAATCGGGCGTTTTATCGCGACAGCTACATTCAAATCGCCTTAACAACGATTATCAGCCTGATTATGATGTTGGCGATAATTTTCTTTTACCTCAACGCAATGCGCAACGGACTGCGCGCCGAAAATGCTCTGCGCGTCAAGGAAGAATTTTTGTCGCGGCTGTCAAGCAAATTGCGCGACCCGCTGAAAAATATCCTGAACTTGTCAAGCGTCGAAGTCACGCGCTCGGACACCAACCCCGCCGAAAACGCCGCCAAGGTTCGCGAATCGGCGTTGAAACTTTCCGACATGCTCGATAATCTGTTTTCGTTTTCGACGATTATTTCAAGCGACAAGAAAAAATCTTCCGACGAAAAAATTTTTCAGGACAAGGAGCTTTCCAAAGTCAGCCGCTACGCCCGCAGAGGAATCGTCGCGGTTTTGGTCGTCGCAATGACCGTGGCGTTCGTCATTTGCTTCAAGACGACGATTAAAGCGGGCGATACCAAAATGAGCCGCGAAGTCGACACCTACGAACATCAGCTTGCCAACTGGATTGAAAAGCAACGCAGTATCCTGTTTATGTTCGCCGACCTTTTGAGCGAACACCCCGAACTTATGAACGATTATCCTTCCGCCGTGAAATTTTTGGACGACATCGTTAAGCATTATCCCGAAATTTCCGTGTGCTACCTCGCCAACCCGTATAATCAACATCAAGTCATAATGAACAACGGCTGGGAATCAAGCGACCCGAATTGGCGCGTCGACAAGCGTTCGTGGTACATCGACGCCGAAAAATCCGTAAGGGGCTTCAGCGTGTCTGCGCCCTATCTCGATGCGCAGACCGGATTTTATTGCGTCACCATGGCGAAAATCGTTTTCGGCACGAAGGGCGAATTCATCGGTATTTTCGCGATTGACTTCTACCTCGACCGACTGACGCAGGTTTTGGGCGAAAGCTACACCAAGGACGGTTACGCGTTTCTCGTCGACCGCAACGGAATCATAATCAATCATCCCAACGGCGAATATCAGCTGACCAAGAGCCGCATGACCGACATTTTCGGCACGGAATATTCAAAGGTTTATTCAAGCGACGACGTTAAAATTGTTTGCGATTATACCGACAGATACGTTGCCTGCCTTGTCAAAAAGAACGTCGTATCACAATTTACCGTTGTCGTCGCCAACAGCTGGTGGAATATTTACGGCAACATTATCCTGCTGGGTTTGGTGTTTGTCATGTTGCTGGGCATTTGTGTCGCGATTGTCGACACGCTGATTCATCGGCTGTTGCGTTGGCAAGCCTCGGTTAATCGGCAACTGCAGGATGCCTCCGATACCGCCGTCGCCGCAAGCCAAGCCAAATCGCAATTTTTGGCGCAAATGTCGCATGAGATTCGCACGCCGATTAACGCCGTCCTCGGCATGAACGAAATGATTCTGCGCGAAAGCAACAATCCCGACGTCATCGACTACGCCAACAACATTCAGAGCGCGGGCAAGACCCTTTTGACGCTGATTAATTCGATTCTCGACTTCAGTAAGATTGAGGACGGCAAAATGGAAATCATCCCCGTGCGATACGAAACCGTGCGGCTGATTGACGATCTCGTTCACATGATTTCGGAAAAAGCGCGCAAGAAAGGGCTTGCCTTCAAAACGGACATCGAACCGACTTTGCCGCAAAGCCTTTACGGCGACGACGTGCGCCTCCGTCAAATCGTCACGAACCTTTTAACCAACGCCGTCAAGTACACGCACACCGGCTCCGTTACCCTGCACATGAGCGGCAGGTCCGTCGACAACGACACACTTGAATTGCAAATCAAAATCAGCGACACGGGCATCGGCATTCGCAAGGAAGACATCGGCAAGCTGTTTCAATCCTTCCAACGCCTTGACGAAGAGAAGAACCGCAATATCGAAGGCACGGGCTTGGGTATCGCCATTGTCCAGAAACTTTTGAGCATGATGGACAGCAAGCTTGAAGTCGCAAGCGAATACGGGCGCGGCTCCGAATTTTCCTTCAAGCTGAAACAAAAAGTCATTGACCGCAACTCGATAGGCAACTACGACGAACGTCACCTTAAGCACGTCGACAACGGCGCGGCGAAAAAATTCCTCACGGCGGCGGGCGCGAAGATCTTGGCAGTCGACGACAACGAGATGAATTTGAAAGTTATCGTCGGTTTGCTTAAGCGCAATAAGATTGTCCCCGACCTCGCCGACAGCGGGCGACAGTGCATTGAGATGGCGAAGAAAAATTTTTACCACGTAATCTTTCTCGACAACATGATGCCCGGCATGAACGGCATTGAGACGCTTAAAGTCATGCGCCGCGAAAATATTTTGAGCGACAGGACGGCTGTCGTCATGCTCACCGCCAGCGCGATTGCCGGTATGCGCGAAGTTTATCTGCGCGAAGGCTTCGACGATTACTTGAGCAAGCCTATTGACGTCGGTGAACTTGAGGCGATTTTGGAACGGCATTTGCCCGCCGAGCTGGTTTCGTTCGCCGTCGAAGACGAAGAACTTTCCGAACCGCCCGCGCAGATTACTCCGCCCGAAGACGACGATGAACCCGCAGGCGAAGACGAATTCGGTAAGCGCGACCGTCAACGCTTCGCCGAGACCTGCCCCGACATTGACTTGAACACCGGTTTGAAATACTGCATGGACAGCAAAAGCTTTTTCAATGAAATGCTGACGACGTTCAACGACAGCAAACGCGCCGACAAGATTCAAGCCGCCTTCGACGCCGCCGATTGGAAGAATTATCAAATCCTCGTGCACGCGCTCAAGTCAACGTCGCTGTCAATCGGTGCTGCGGCTTTGAGCGAACGCGCAAAAACTTTGGAACTCGCCGCCCGCGACGGCAACATTGAAGTAATCAACGCGAATCACGCCGACTTAATGGCGGCTTATCAAAACGTCCGCAATCAAATCGCGACGTGGCTTGGACTTGAGACCGCTTCGCCCGAAGAAGACGACGAACCCGCAGGCGAAGACGAATTCGGTAAGCGCGACCGTCAACACTTCGCCGAGACCTGCCCCGACATTGACTTGAACACCGGTTTGAAATACTGCATGGACAGCAAAAGCTTTTTCAATGAAATGCTGACGACGTTTAACGACAGCAAACGCGCCGACAAGATTCAAGCCGCCTTCGACGCCGCAGATTGGAAGAACTATCAAATTCTCGTGCACGCGCTCAAGTCAACGTCGCTGTCAATCGGTGCTGCGGCTCTGAGTGAACGCGCAAAAACTTTGGAACTCGCCGCCCGCGACGGCAACATTGAAGTAATCAACGCAGGACATGCCGACTTAATGGCGGCTTATCAAAGCGTCCGCAATCAAATCGCGCATTGGTTGGAGGCAGGATAATGAGCAAAATTTTAATTGTCGACGACGAAGAAATGATGTTGATGATGGCGCGGCGCATTCTGTCGCGAAAGTACGAAGTGATAACCGCAACGACCGGCGCGGCCGCCGTCGAACTCTTTCGCCGCGAACGACCCGATATGGTCTTATCCGATTTGATGATGCCTGAACTCGACGGTTACGAATTGCATAAAATCTTGCAGGCGTTGAGCGCGGAGCCCGTGCCTATGATGTTCATGACCGCCGACGAAAGAGAAGAATCCGAAAGCAAAGGCTTTGAACTGGGCGCGGCGGATTACATTCACAAGCCCTTCAAGCCCGACGTTTTGCTTCGGCGCGTTAGCAATATTATCGACAACTTGGACAAAATTCACGGGCTGGAGACTGCCGCCTCGACCGACCCGCTGACGGGCTTGCTTAATAAAACGGCAGCGCAAAAGGAAATCGGCGAACGCGTCAAGACTTCGGCGGGCGCGTTGCTCATGCTTGACTTGGACAGCTTCAAGCTAGTAAACGACCTGTACGGACACGCGGCGGGCGACAAAATTTTGATTCGCTTCACGCGGCTGATTAAGGAAGTGATTCGCGGCAACGACTTGGCGGGACGCACCGGCGGCGACGAATTTATCGCGTTCCTGCAAGGCGTCCGCGACGAAAAAATTCTGCACGACAAAGCCGCCTTCCTCAACGAAAAACTTTTGACCGCCGCGAAAAAATTATTCGGCTCCGATATGCAAATCCCGCTTGGCACGTCAATCGGCGCGGTCTTCGTCCCCGACGAAGGCACGGACTTCGTCACGCTCTACAGGAAAGCCGACAGCGCACTTTACACCGTCAAGCAACACGGCAAGCACGGGCTGGCAATCTTCAGCGCGCACAATTACGTTGAAAACTCGACGGGCAACGGACTTTCGCAACTGCGCATGATTTTGGGCGAACGCAATGCCGAGGCGGGCGCGTATTTCGTCGACTTCGAGACGTTCAAGAAAATCTATCAGTTGCTGTCGCGCATGACCGAACTTTTCCAAAAGGGCTTGACGCTTATGCAATTCACGTTGGGCGCGGGCGACGCGGCGGGCGACTTCAAAGACACGTTAATCAATTCACTGCGGCGGAGCGATTGCATTTCGCAGAGCGGCAATAAATTTTTCGTGCTGTTGCCGGAGGCGACGGCTGAAGATTCGAACGGCGTCAAGGACAGAATTTTTTCGCGCTTGCCCAAGCCGCTTGCCGACACCGTTGCTTTTGAACGTGAACAGATTTTTTGAGGAGGTCTTGTCATGCGCAAGAAAACAGTTTTGGTAATCGACGACGACGAAATGAATTTGCAAATTGCGAAGATGATTCTGGAACGGAAATTGCCTTGCGAAGTGATCTGCGCGGCAGGCGGCGTCGAGGGCATTGAAGTTTTGCGCAACCGACGCGTCAATCTCGTCCTGCTTGATGTGCTTATGCCCGACTTGGACGGCATTGAAACACTCCAACAAATCCGCGACGACACGACGATTAAAGATGTGCCCGTCATGATGTTGACGGCTTCGGGCGACATGGAGAACGTCAAGCACGCCGCCGAATTGGGTGTCGAAGATTACATTAAAAAGCCGTTCATGCCCGCCGATTTGATTAAGCGTGTCGAAAAGAAATTGTCTGAAATTCATACGGAAGAAATCCTTCTGCTCGGCGACGACGCGGACGAATTGGCGGCAATGAAACAGATCGTCGAAGAAAATTTCCCGCATGACGTTACGACCGCCGCAACCGTCGACGACGCGACAAAAATCCTCGGCGCAGAAACCGTGACGCTGGTTATCGCCTGCGCGGGCATGAAGTTTATTGACGGCTTTCGCCTGTTAAACTTCATGGCAGCTGACGAAAAATTTTCTGCGGTGCCCTTCGCGGCGACGACTGCCGACAATTTGCTTGATCTTCTCGATAAGCTGAACCCGCCCATAACCGAAGATCCGCCGCCCGAAGTCGAAAAAACGCTCGCGCAGATTGAATCGCCTGCCGTCGAAGGAACTCAACCGCCGCACGTCGAAGAAATCGCCGAATCCGTCGTGACGCGTGCCGACAAAAAGAAACTCGCGCACGTCGTGACAAATTTCATCGGTTACGAATTGGACTTGAAGATTTGACGCGGCTCGTTGAAGGAGGTTGAAGTCCTTGCCCAAAGGCGGTCTTGAAAAAATTTTCCCGCAAATCGCGGCGGTGTTGGCGTTGTTAATCTCGGCGGGCTTTTTCTTGCGGGCACAGGTAAACGACTTGCTTAACGCGACGCTCGAACGAACGCTGGCGAAACAAACCGTCGAGCTGTCCGTCGCGGCGGAAGAACGATTCGCCAAGGAGCTCGCAAGCTTGCGATTGGCGGCGCAATATTTGGAGGCTCACCCTGCCGCGCAGGTCGAAGAAAATTTTCTGTCACTGCTGAAGACGGGCAACGAAAATATTTTGGTCGGCGTGCTTGCGTCGGACGGCAATGCGATTCACGGCGCGCCGCTGTCGAATTAAGACTTCACGCGCTTGCCGTCGGCTTATCGCGGCAATGAAATCGTCGATTTCTGCGCGGGCAAGGGCGTGCTGTTCGCGGTGCCTGTCACGCTCGGCAAAAACGTCAAAGCCGTGCTTTATCGCCTGTACAACGAGAAGCTTGTTTCCGAATCGTTGGGAGCGGTCGAAGATGCGGGGACACGCCTTTTGATTCAAGACAGCGACGGCAAAGTTGTCGTGCCCTATAAAAACTACGGCGCGGCTGAAAAAGAATTTTTCGCGAACGCGGCATTTCAACGCGGCTTTGAGACCTTGCGCGACAAGTTGGATGCGCAATCTTCGGCGGCGGTTTATTGCGACAGCCCGTTCGGAGATTTTTTTCTGTTCGCCGCCAATATGCCACACATGAATTACACGTTGGTCGGTTGCGTGCCTTGGGAAGTGGCGGCGGACGACGTTGCCGAACTTTACAACTTCATGCTTGTCGGCGGGACGCTCATGCTGATTCTGTTCGCGGCGGGCAGTGCCTATCTTATCGTGTTGCGTGCGCGTGTCGAAGACGATGACGCCTTGCGCGCGGCAAAACTCGCGGCGGATGACGCCAACAAAGCCAAAAGCGCATTCCTTGCCAACATGAGCCACAAGATTCGCACGCCCATTAACACTGTCGTCGGCATGAACGAAATGATTCTGCGCGAAAGCAACAGCCCCGCGATTATCGATTACGCGCAAAACTCGGCGGCGGCGGCCGAAACCTTGTTGTCGCTGGTTAATGACATTCTGGACTTCAGCAAGATTGAATCGGGCAACTTTGCATTCGTCGAAGAAAATTACAGGCTTGCCGACGTGATTAGAAATCTCGTCAACATGATTCGTCCGCGTGCCGAAAAGAAAAATCTTGCCTTCAAGTTGAGCGTCAACCCTGCGGCGGAAAATATTCTGCGCGGCGATTCGGAGCGCATTCAACAAATTGCGCTGAACTTTTTGAGCAACGCCGTCAAGTACACCGCCGGCGGTAGCGTCGAATTTATTGTTGACGGCGAAAACGTTTCAGCCGACACGTTCATTTTGTCGCTCAGCGTCAAGGACACGGGCAAAGGCATTCGCGCGGAGGACATTCCTAAGCTCGTTAACGCCTTTGAACACTTCGACATTCACAAAATCCAAAACGACGGCAAGGGATTGGGGCTGGCGATAACTTACAGTCTCGTCAAAATGATGAACGGCAAAATCGACATTCAAAGCACTTACGGTGAAGGCTCGACCTTTACCGCGCTGATACCGCAAAAGATTGTCGGCAACGAATTAATCGGCATTTTCACCGAACACGCACCCGCCGTGCAGGACAAGTACCGTCCATCGTTTATCGCGCCCGACGCCGAAATTTTGGTCGTCGACGATGACGAAATGAATTTGCTCGTTGCCGTCAAGCTGTTGAAGGCAACGCGGATTAAAGTTGACACGGCGTCAAGCGGCGCGGCTTGCCTGCAGAAACTTGCCGAACGCCGTTACGATTTGATTTTCCTCGACCGGATGATGCCCAATCTCGACGGCACGGAGACGCTCAAACGGGCTCGCGCCATGAAGAACAACTTGAGTAAAGGCGCGCCGATTATCGCGCTTACCGCCGACGCCGTTTCGGGGACGCAGGAAAAGTTAATCGACGCGGGCTTTAACGATTATCTGACCAAACCGATTGACGTGAAGCTTATGGAGCAGATACTTATCGACTTCCTGCCCGCAGAAAAAATTTTGCCGCCCGCGACACCCTGAGTTGTTGCCGCCTTTCGGGGCGGTTTTTTTATTGGCGTCAGCATTTGATTTTTGGCGTCGAAATTTATTAAAATCAAAGCGAACATACCCTTTGATTTAACCGGGGAGGTTTTGCGGATGGAAAGTGTGATTCTGGTAATCGACGACGACGAAATGAACTTGAAGGTCGCGAAGGTGATTCTCGAACGGAAATTGTCTTGCAGAGTTATCTGCACCGATAACGGCATTGTCGGGCTCGACATTTTACGCAAGCAACACGTGGATTTGGTATTGCTTGATATTCTTATGCCTTACTTCGACGGGCTTGAGACGCTTGAAGAAATTCGCGCCGACGCGCGAATCGCGGGCGTACCCGTCATGATGCTCACGGCTTCGGGCGATTTTGAAAACGTCAAGCAGGCGTTAAAGTTGGGCGTCAAGGATTATATTCGGAAACCGCTTCTGCCCGACGATTTGATTCAACGCGTCAAAACGAAGCTCGCCGAAGCGGAAAATTTCATGTGAAGCGTTTTTAACCGTTGCAACAAAAAATCAGCCCCGACACTTGCCGAGGCTGATTAAATTTTTGCGCCGAATCATTTTATCGACTTAAGCTCGTAATGAAAGCCGAACTCCGCCGCCAGCTGTTCCTTGGTGATGTTCATTATCGGCGGATGATCCGGAATTTTGATTTGAGATGTGCCCCTTTGAGTCAACTGCCAATGAGAATTTTCGTGCCGGAAATAAATGTACGCTCTGTCGGAAATATTTTGTTGAAACATTCTTTCGGCAAATGCGATGCCGTTTTTTTCAAGGAATTCTTGTATGACGGTCTTAACGCGCCCGTGATTGTGACCGTATGCCCCCATGAACGGCAAATTTCTTGCGAAGGACGATTTCAATATCAACGACTGTAAAATCGATAGATGTCCCAATTCTTCCCAAGTTTTGTATTGAGGATAAAGCTCGCCGTAAGTGTAAATGTATCCTTTGCAATATCCGTATGACAGCAAGTCGACGCATTCGTCAGCTTTGGCGTGCGTTTCGGCGACGGCGTCTTTGTAAACGAAATCGTCTAAGTCCATGCGCGATTGTATGACGAAATCGTAATCTGCCATTGCCTCTTTGACCAAGCGGGGTTGTTCGGCATTTTTTATGAACTTGACGGGCAAAGCTGTTCCGTTTTGCAGTTCCGTTAAGATGAATTCGTACTTCGGGTTGTCAAAGAATTTTACGTTCAAGATAAAGACGATGTCGAAATTTTTGTTCGTCTGATTGTCAAGCGAACTCAAAGCATTGTTCTTTGCCAAGACCAGCTGATTCGCCAAAAAATCCGTGTCGTAAATGTCGTGCGGATATTTCGGATCGTCAAACGAGAAAAATCGCATTATGACGAAGTGCTTAATTTTTTTGTCCAACGCGGACATTTGCTTTAACCTCCTTGCAAAAACTTTCAACCTGTCCGCCGTTACGCGCGGAACGAAAGCACGCGCACCGACGGAGCAAAAAATCATTTTGCATTTTACCCCCCTTAATCGATATGTCAAGACTTCTGCAAAAAAATTAAGCCGTTCGATAAAATTCGGGCGGCTGAAAAATTTTTTTGTACAAATTCGTCAAGCTGTGGTATCATAGCGCGGTAAAACTTTCGCGTTCACGGGAGGCACAATGGGCAGGAATAATTTTTTGGGCAAGAAATATCTTTACGAGGTTTTGCCGATGTTGAAGTGGGTTGCCGAGCAAGTCCCCGGCGGATTCTTCGTCTACTCCGCGCACGAGCCGTTCGACATCTTTTACGTGAACAGCGAGGTTTTATCGATTTACGGTTGCGAAAATCTCGACGAGTTCAGAGAGCTGACGGGCTACACCTTTCGCGGCATGGTTTATCCCGACGACTTCGCCGCCATTCAAGAGTCAATCGAAGAGCAAATAGCCGACCCCGAAAACGACCGCCTCGATCACGTGGAATATCGAATCACGCGCAAGGACGGCTCCATCCGCTGGATTGACGATTACGGACACTTCGCGACCTTCCCGGAACACGGCGACGCTTTTTACGTTTTTATCAGCGACATTACCGAACGGCGACTGATTCAGGAGGAAAAGTTGCGCATGGAAATGGAATTGCATAAGGAAAAGCAGGCAAGTGAAATCAAAGCGGCGTTTCTGTTCAACATATCGCACGACATTTTGACGCCGCTCAACGCAATAATGGGCTTCACGGACTTGGCGCGTCGACACCTGAACGAGCCCGAACTTTTAAAGACGTATCTCGATAAAGTCGATGAATCAGGCCGCCAAATGCTTGCGTTGGTCAACGATCTGCTTGACATGAGCAAGATAACCTACGGCAAGACGCAACTGCGCAACGAAGTTTGCGATTTGGAAGAACAGGTGCTTATCGTTCTGCACGCCTACAAGAAAAAAGCCGAGGCGAAGAACATTGCGCTGGAAAGCGTCATCAATCTGCCGCGCGAGCTGGTTTATACCGACGACGTGAACTTCCGCAAAATTCTTTCCGTGCTGATTGACAACGCGATAAAATTTACGCCGCCCGGCGGTCACGTCAAAGTTACGGCGCGCAAGAAAAAAGCTTCCGATTCGGGCTATATCCGTTGCGAATTCATTGTCGCGGATAACGGCGTCGGCATTCGCGAAGACTTCATGGAGCGCATGTACGAAAGCTTTGAACGCGAAGAAACTTCGACGAAGACGGGGCATATCAGCACGGGCTTGGGACTTGCCATAACCAAAAAACTTTTGGACGCAATGGGCGGTTCAATCACTGCCGTCAGCAAAAAGGGCGAGGGCACCACGTTTACCGTCGGCTTGCCGTTTAAGTTCGTGCGCGACGAGGAAAAAGACACCGCCGCCGCCATTGCAACCATAACCCCCGAAGAAAACTGCGGGCACAGGATTTTACTGGTTGACGACATCGAACTCAATCGCATGTTGGCTGAAACGATTCTTGAGGAGTCGGGCTTTTCTGTCGAAACTGTTGCGGACGGTTGCGACGCGGTTGAGGCCTTCGTCAAACACCCGCCCGGCTATTACGATCTTGTCCTGATGGATATTCAAATGCCCGTAATGAACGGCTACGAAGCGACGCGCGCCATTCGTTCACTCGACCGCCCCGACGCCAAGGTTTTGCCGATTCTCGCGCTCAGTGCCAATTCCCGTGACGAAGACAAACGCATGAGCATGGAAAGCGGCATGAATTATCACATTGCCAAACCTTTTGACGTGGTGCAACTCATCGCCGCCGTCAACAAATACATTGCGGCGCGAAAAGATTTATAAAGGAGACTGAAAAATGGAAATCAAAAAAGAACAAAACGGCACAGCATTGACGATTCACGTTATCGGACGACTCGACGCAGGCAGCGCGCCCGAACTGTCCAAGGAATTGACGACCGCGCTCAACGGCGTGGAAGATTTGACATTCGACTTCGCGGAGCTGAAGTATATCGCGTCGGCGGGTCTGCGCGTGTTGCTCGTCGCCCAAAAGCGCATGAACAAGCAGGGTTCCATGAAACTTATTAACGTCAGCGAAGCGGTTATGGAAGTCCTTGAAATGACGGGTTTTTCCAGTTTGATGACGATCGCTTAACGGAGAAGGTTTTTATGGAGAAAATTACGATTGAAGCCGCGACAGACAATCTGCAAGAGGTTATCGACTTCGCGACCGAACGGCTCGAAGAACACGATTGCCCCATGAAAGTCGTCATGCAAATGGAGCTTGTCATCGAAGAAATTTTCGTGAACGTGTCAAGCTACGCTTACCGCCCCGACGTGGGCGATGTGACGATTTGCTTTGACTTCGCCGAAAATCCCGCGTCCGTAGAAATAACCTTCATTGACAGCGGCAGACCTTACAATCCGCTCGAAAAGGACGACCCCGACACTACGCTCGGCATTGACGAACGCGAAATCGGCGGGCTCGGCATTTTCCTCGTCAAGAAAAACACCGACGACATTGCTTACGAATACACCGACAATCAAAATATTCTGCGTGTTAAAAAGTTTTTTTGAGGTTGTTCTATGAAGTGGAACATACAAAAGAGACTGCTCGTTCTCGTCTTGGCGGCGGGGATATTGTCATTCCTGACTTTGAGCGGTCTTTCTTTTTACGGCATGACTGTCATGCGCGACGAAATGACGGAGCTGGGCGACAAGGTCGGCAAGGCGGGCGCAGACTTCACCGAATCGCTGATAACTTATCAAATCAAGCAGACGCTCGGCGAAATCGCACAAGCCCGCGCAGAATTCATTGACCATGAAACGGAAACGATTCGCTCCACCGTGAGAATCATGGCGCGGACGATGACGCGTATCGCCTCGAACCCCGAATCCTACAAGCCCGTCAAACTCCTGAACCCGCGCTTTGAATCGGTTTACAATGCTCAACCCTACTTGACTTACGGTCCCGACGTTAAGCGTCAAGGCTTGACGCCCGAACTGGAGCACGAGATCGGCATTGCCGGCAATATCGGCACCTTGCTCATGCCGGTTGCGAAATCGTTTATCGATTACAAGTCGGCTTTCTACGTCGGCTCAAAGCACGGCTGGTTTATCTGCAGCAGTGTCTTCCCCGATAAAGAGGGCGAGCCGTTGCCGTTCGAGGAAAGCGAGTTTTTCGATTACGACCCGCGCGAGCGTCCGTGGTACAAAAACGCGATTACAGCCAACGCGCCCGTCTTTTCCGAACTGTACGCGCACGTCAACATCATCGAATATCAGCTTATCGGTTGTTCCGCGCCCTATTACGACCGCGACGGCGTGGCGGGCGTCGTCGGGCTTGACGTGTCCAACGTTGACATTTACAGAGCGATTGAAGAAACCGCAATCGGCGAAAACGGTTTCAGCTTCGTGCTGGACAAAAAAGGGCAAGTAATTTTTTCTTCGCGCACGAGCGGCGAATTGGTTGCCATTTCGGGCGGCGAAGATTTGCGTCTGCATTCGGAAAGACGCGGCTTGGCAAATGCGGCGCGCAGGATGGTTGAAGGCAAAAGCGGAATTATGCCCGTGGTCGTTGACGGCGAAGAATATTTGATTGCGTTCGCGCCCATGCCCAAAATCGGTTGGAGCTTCGCCACGCTTACCCCGCGCAAGGATATTGACGAGGCGGCGGAAAATGCCAAAGATTATTTTCTCGCGCAAGTTGACGGCTTTATAAGGCGTCTGCAAAGCGAATTGTTCCTTTTCATGCTTGCAGGAATGATTTTGCTCGGCGGTTTGAGCTATGTTTTCTGGAAGGCAAGCAATAAAATTTCGCGGCGTTTCGTCAAGCCGATTCACGAACTCAGCGACGGCGTACGCGACATTGCAAGCGGCAATCTCGACAAAAAGCTTGACATCCATACCGGCGACGAGATTGAACACCTTGCCGTTTCCTTCAACGCCATGACCGACGAGCTCAAGACTTACATGACGAAATTGACGAAAGAGACCGCCGAAAAGGAACGCCTTGCCACCGAGCTTGACGTTGCCAAGGAGATTCAGCGCGGCATGCTGCCCAAGGATTTCCCCGCCCGCGAAGATTTTGAACTACTTGCGACGATGAAGCCCGCAAAGGAAGTCGGCGGCGATTTTTACGATTTCTATATGCTTGACGAGACGCATTTGGCAATAACGGTGGCTGACGTGTCGGGCAAGGGCATACCCGCCGCGCTGTTTATGGTTATAAGCAAGACGGTCTTGAATAACTTTATGGTGTCGACTCACAACCGCGAGGGGCTTGCCGTCGTCGTCGCCGCTGCCAACGACGAACTTTGCGCCAATAACGAGGCGATGATGTTCGTGACTGCTTTCGTCGGCGTGCTTGACTTGCAAACGGGCGAATTCGTCTACGTCAACGCCGGGCACAACCCGCCCGTGATTTACCGCGCCGAAACAAATCACTGCGACTTCCTTGACGTAAAGAAAAATTTCGTCATGGGACCGATGGACGGGATTCCGTTTGTCGAACAGCGCACGACCTTTAAGCGCGGCGATTTGATTTTCATTTACACGGACGGCGTGACGGAGGCATTGAATGTCGCAGAGGAAGAATATCTGCCCGACCGATTGATTGCTTTCATGAATTCTACGGACTGCGCGGCGGATTTGGAGAAGTTGCTTGCAAAAATTCGCGGGGACGTGGCGGCACATGTCGGCGAGGCGGAACAATCTGACGATATTACGATGTTCGCCTTGAGATTCAACGGGAGTCGCGAAAATGAAGCTTAACATTCACAAAAAAGTTTTGATACTGGTTTTGGGCGCGGGGCTGACGACTTTCCTTGTGCTCGGCGTTTTCTCTTACTTCGGCAAGGGCATCGTGCAACGGGATATGGCGGCAATGAGCGTCGAACTCGGCGAAAAGAGCGCAAGCTATACCGACGACCTCTTGACCGACCAGCTCAAGCAGACGCTCGGCGAACTGGCAAAGGCAAAAGCGCAATTCATTGACCGCGAAATGTCAATCGCCAAAGAAGACGCGTTTATTTTGGCGAGCGCAATGACCGAAATCATGTCGCACCCCGAAAATTATCTGCCGAAGACTTTGCTCGACCCGCGCACCGACCCCGTAAAGAACGACGAAGCGTATATCATTTACGCGCCCGACATTCGCGACAAGCTCACGCCCGAAATTTTACGTGAAGTCACGCTTGCCGCCAATATCAAAGACATTCTCACGGAGCTGCTGAAAGGTTTCACGGGCTACAACGCGACGGCGTTCGTAAGCGGCGAAAAGGGCTGGCACATTTGCGGGCGCCTTATCGTCGACGAAAACGGCGACACTGACTTTAACGCGACAATTCCGTTTTCTTACGAACGCATTTATGACTACGACCCGCGCAAGCGTCCTTGGTACATCGCTGCGAAAAATGCCGGCGATCCCGTTATTTCCGACCTTTACGGCACGGTTGAGACTTCGGGGCAACATGCCTATCAGCAAATCGGAACGTCCGCGCCCTTTTACGACGCGCAGGGCAAAATGATCGGCGTCGCCGGCATGGACTGTTCCAACACGGATCTTTACAACGAAATCAACACCTTGACATCGAGCAAGGGCTCAATAAATTTCGTCCTCAACGAGCGCGGCGAAGTGATTTTTTCGTCGCAGTCTTCGGGTGTACTTGCCGTGAATACTTCGGACGACCTTGTTGCGAGAACCGGCGGACGCGATTTGCGACAAAGTGACGAACACAGCCTTGCGCAGGCTGCTTGGAAGATGGTCGGCGGCGAACACGGCGTTGTGCCCGTCGTCTTGGACGGAAAAAATTTTTACCTTGCCTTCACGCCAATGCCCGAAACCGGCTGGAGCTTCGGCATGGTCGTCGACGAATCGGAAATCCTTCGCGAGACGCAAGTAACCCGCGATTATTTTCAAGAGCAAGTCGCCAAACTTCAAGAGCAAATGCGTAAGGAATATTCCTACATGAATAAGCTTGCCATATGGGTGCCCGCCGCCCTGTTAATAATTTTGTTCCTTATGAGCAAGGGGCTTTCGCGGCGTTTCGTCAAGCCGATTCACGAACTCAGCGACGGCGTACGCGACATTGCAAGCGGCAACCTTGACAAAAAGCTGGACATCCACACCGGCGACGAAATCGAACACCTTGCGGCGAGCTTCAACGCAATGACTGCCGAGCTTAAGACTTACATGGCGAACTTGACGAAAGTCACCGCCGAACGTGAGCGTCTTGCCACGGAGCTTGACGTTGCCAAGGACATTCAAAACGGCATGTTGCCCAAGGATTTCCCCGCCCGCGAAGATTTTGAACTGTTTGCAACAATGACGCCGGCAAAGGAAGTCGGCGGCGATTTTTACGATTTCTATATGCTTGACGAGACGCATTTGGTGATAACGGTGGCTGACGTGTCGGGCAAGGGCATACCCGCCGCGCTGTTCATGGTTATCAGCAAAACGATCCTCAACAACTTCGCGAAGTCTTTCTACAAGCGCAACGGACTCGCGCCCGTGGTGGAGGCCGCCAACGAACAACTTTGCGCCAACAACGAAGCGATGATGTTCGTGACGGCTTTCGTCGGTGTGCTTGACTTGCAGACAGGCGAATTCGTCTATGTCAACGCCGGGCACAACCCGCCCGTGATTTACCGCGCCGAAACAAATCACTGCGACTTCCTTGACGTAAAGAAAAATTTCGTCATGGGGCCGATGGACGGAATTCCGTTTGTCGAACAGCGCACGACCTTTAAGCACGGCGATTTGATTTTCATTTACACGGACGGCGTGACGGAGGCATTGAATGTCGCGGAGGAAGAATACCTGCCCGAACGCTTGATAAGATTCATGAACTCTACGGACTGCGCGGCGGATTTGGAGACGTTGCTTGCAAAAATTCGCGGGGACGTGGCAGCGCATGTCGGCGAGGCCGAACAGTCGGACGATATTACGATGTTCGCGCTGCGATTCAACGGTTAGGGGGATTCCATGGGCGAAATCGGAGTTGAAGGCTTGCAAGTTGAGTGGGACGACGAAAAAGCCGAATTGAATTGAAAGAAGAACGGAATTGCTTTTTAGCATCGAATATTATGATGAGTTGCACAGCGACAACGAAGACAGAATCAAAGTTGTCGGGCTTGTTGATAAAATCTTGGCGGTCATTTATACTGAACGAACCTACAGATACAGAGTCATTTCGGCTCGTTACGCAACCAAAAAGGAGGTCAACGACTATTATGGGCAGTATAGTAATTAGACGCGGAATGAAACTTAGCGATGAACAAATTAAGCGAATCCGCGAAAACGCACCGAAATCCGATGCCGACATTGACTTGAGCGACATTCCTGAAATCACTGACGAAGAGTGGAAGAAATTCAAACCTGCGCGGCTTCGCGGAGATATTTTCAAGCGATTTGTTGCAGGAAAGGTACAGGCTTAAAAATTTATGGACAGACGAAACTTTTTGCGATTTGCGGCATTGACGGCGGCAAGTCTTTTTTTTGGCAACCGCGACGCGTCCGCTTACGTCTTGGACACGTGGGAGCCTCCGATTAGGAAATTGTTCCTGCAGTTCACAGAATACGAGGAACGCCCGTCAACCGAAATGATCGTGATTCACCACGCGGGCTTCCCCGACGCGGACAAAGACTCTTCCGCCGAAGCGATTCACAAATTTCATCAAGAAGTCAACGGCTGGGCGGGCATCGGCTATCATTACGTGATTCGCAAGGACGGCACCATTGAACAGGGGCGCAAACCATTGGCGGTCGGCGCGCACGCCTATCAGCACAACAAAAATTCCGTCGGCATATGCGTCGCGGGCAATTTTGAAATCGGCAAGCCCAACGGCAAGCAAATGGATTCGCTCAAGTTGCTGACGGCGTGGCTTTGTCAAAAGTACAAGCTCAACCCCATGCGCAAGGGCGTTATCGTCGGGCACAGGAACTTGAACGACACGGCTTGCCCCGGAGAAAATCTTTACAAGCGACTTGACGAGATACGCTACTACTGCCGCGACTTTGAATAAAAAATTTTTCCGCGCAACGGTTTTTTATGCGGCGTTTAACTTCGTGCTTTACACTGTGAAAAATTTTTTGGAGGTGCAAGCCATGACGAAATCTTTGCGCAAGCTGTTGGCGTCGGGGCTGATTGCCGGCAGTCTGTTAATCGCCGCGCCCGTCGACGCCGAAGTTCAAACTTACGAGGGAACCGACGAATACATCATGAGCGAATTTGAGACGATTGACGTTGCCAAACAGCGCGCCAAGCAAAAGGCCGAACGCGCCGCGCAGGAAAAGGCGGGCGTCTTCGTCGAGTCGAACACCGAAGTCGTCAACATGATGGTCACCAAGGACGAAATCTTTACAATGACGGGCGGCATCCTTAAAATCGTCGACGTGCAGTATGACGTAAAGCCGCTCACCAACGCGAACGGCTTCATCATTCGCGCGACGGTCAAAGCCGACATCGACAGCGACGACGTTGCCAAGTGGCTCAATCGCGACGTGGGCGAACGTTCTGACATGGTGGCGCAGAATCTCGAATTGCAAAAGGCTGTCGCCGCGCAGGACGCGCAAATCGCCGAACTTAAACGCCAACTCGCCGCCAAGCCGCAAGACGCCGAAAAAATCTCCGCGCAGTTCGCCGCCGAAGATAAAGTCTTCCACTCCAATCAACATCTCGCCGACGCGGGCAAGCTTTACTTCACGGGCGACTTGAACGGCGCGATTGCACGTTGCACGCAGGCGATTCAACTCAACCCCGACAACGCGATTGCTTATTCGATTCGCGGTGCGATTTACTATCGGCGCAACAACTTCAACGCCGCGATTGCCGACTACAACAAGGCGATTGAACTCAACCCCGGCGACTACAAAAATTTTTACAATCGCGGGCTGGTTTACGTAAAGCTAAACGACTTCCGTAAGGCAGAGGCGGACTTCGGCAACGCGATTGCGCGCAACGCTGACGACGCCGACATCTTCTACAATCGCGGCGTCTGCCGTCAACGCTTGGGCAACGTTTACGGCGCGCAACAAGACTTGAACAGGGCGAAGGCTCTCGGTTATAAATTCTGACGCGACAAAAATTCGGCGACCGATTCGCGATATTCGGTTGCTAAACTGCGATAAAAATCACAGAGGTGATGACTTGAACGAAAAAAATTTGACGCCGATGATGGAACAGTATCACGCGCAAAAATCGCAACACCCCAACGAATTACTGTTCTTCCGGCTCGGCGACTTCTTTGAGATGTTCAACGACGACGCGCTGACTGCCTCGCGCGAAATCGGCTTGACTTTGACTAAGCGGCAAAACGTCCCGATGTGCGGCGTTCCTGCGCACGCCGTCGAAAGCTATCTGCAGAAACTCGTTGCCAAAGGTTTTCGCGTGGCTGTCGTCGACCAAATCGGCGACCCCAAGGGCAAGGGCTTGACCGAACGCGCGCTGACCAAAATCGTCACGCCCGGCACGATTCTTACCGAAGATGCTTTGACCGATTCAAACAACAACTACCTCGCGCTGATTCTGGAAGGCGGCGACGAAATCGCGTTGGCGGGGGCGGATATCTCCACGGGCGAAATTTTTTATTGCCTGTACGACGGCGGCAATCGCGAACAAAATCTTTTCGACGAACTCTATCGCCTGAACCCGCACGAAATTTTAATCGCGGGCGAGCCGAAGTTCTTCAAGCGACTGAAAAACTTCGCCGACCTAAAGCTTGACGGTTGCGCCTTCACGAACGTCGACGCCGACAAAACCGACGAAAATTTTTCCGCCAAGCACTTTGACGAACGCGACTTGCCCGCCGCCGAACTTGCCGCCTCCGCCGTCGAATTTTTGTTGCGCTACATTCACGCGACCGTTCGCACCGACTTAAAGCACCTGTCCAAGCTCACGCGCCTTGACATGAGCAACCATTTGATTCTTGACGCGACCGCCTTGCGCAATCTTGAAGTCGTCCGAAATCTGCGCGACGGCTCCAAAAAAGATACGCTCTTCGACGTGCTCGACTTCACCAAGACGCCGCTCGGCAATCGTCTGTTGCGCCGCTGGTTGGAGAGCCCGCTTGTCGACATAAACGCAATCAATCGCCGCCTTGACGCCGTGGAAGAGTTATTCAAAGCTTTCACGACGCGACGCAACTTGCGCGAGACTTTGCGCGACATTCACGACTTTGAACGCTTAATGACTAAAATCGAAGTCGGCTCCGCCAATGCCCGCGACTTGACCGCGCTGAAAATTTCAATGCTTGCTCTGCCGAAAATCGTTGAAATTTTGCGCGACGTGACGGGCGACATCCTTGCCGCGTGCCGCGACGGGATTGGCGACTTCAGCGACGAAGCAAAACTTATCGGCGACGCAATCAGCGAAAACGCATCGCTCTCCGTGCGCGACGGCGGAATCATTTGCAGCGGCTACAACGCCGAGCTTGACGAACTGCGCCGCATTTCGATTGACAGCCGCGCCTTCCTGCAGGAGTTTGAAGATCGCGAGAAACAACGGACGGGCATTCGCGCGCTCAAGGTCGGCTACAATCGCGTTTTCGGCTACTACATTGAAGTGCGGCACAGCAGCGCGAGCAAAATCCCCGCCAACTACATTCGCAAGCAGACGCTGGTAAACGCCGAACGATACATCACGCCGGAGCTTAAAGACTTTGAAACGAAAATTCTCGGCGCGCAGGAACGTATCATCAATCTGGAATATACGTTGTTCTGCGAAGTGCGCGACCGAATCAAGACGCGCCTGCCGCAAATCCAGGACACCGCCAAGCGTATCGCGCTGATTGACGTTATCGCGAGCATGGCGGAGGCGGCGCAGGCGAACAATTACACGCGCCCCGATTTGAACATTGACGGCACGATTGACATTCGCGACGGGCGACACCCGCTGGTTGAGCGCATATTGACGAGCGGTTTGTTCGTTCCCAACGACACGAGCCTTACGCCTAATCGTTGCGCGCTGATGATTATCACCGGGCCGAACATGGCGGGCAAGTCGACGTACATGCGGCAAGTCGCGCTGTTGACGCTAATGACGCAGGCGGGCAGTTTCATTCCGGCGGCGAGCGCGAACATTTGCCCCGTCGACAGGATTTTTACGCGAATAGGCGCAAGTGACGATTTGGTCAGCGGGCAGTCGACGTTCATGGTTGAAATGAACGAAGTCGCGCAGATTTTGAAATACGCCACGGAACGCAGCTTGATTGTCCTTGACGAGGTCGGGCGCGGAACTTCGACGTTTGACGGCATGAGTATCGCCCGCGCCGTCATTGAGTACATTGACAAAAAAATTCGCGCCAAAACTCTTTTCGCGACGCACTACCACGAGCTCACGGACTTGGCGGACACTTCAGACCGAATCGAAAATTTCAGCGTGGCTGTTCGCGAGCGCGGCAACGAAGTCATTTTCCTGCGTCGAATCAAGCCGGGCGGCGCGGACAAATCTTACGGCATACAAGTCGCGAAGTTGGCGGGCTTGCCCAAGTCGGTCATGCGTCGCGCCGAAGAAATCTTGAAGTCGATGGAAACCGCCGAGCCAGTCCGCCCCGTCACAACAAAAAAAGCCGCCGCGCAGATGCCGGGGCTGTTCGTCGGGCAGGGCTTGAAAGATTTGCTTGCGCTTGACGTGCCGAGCTTGACGCCGATTGAGGCTATGTCCAAACTCTACGAACTCCAACAACAGGTACGAAAGGAATTGGGACAATGAGAAAGATTTTTTTGCTCCTTATGATTATTTTTACGGTGAGCGGTTGCGGCTCTTCGACGGGCGACGATTCCGATAAGTCCGCTGAGAAAGTCGGTATGCTTACGCAACTGAACTCGACGCCCGAAAAGACCGCGAAAATTTACGGCGGCGAAGCTATTAATCTGAATTTCTACGATGACTTCAACGCACTGCAAATGGCTCTGGCGTCGAAGAACATCAATTCGATTCGCACTTACGGCAGCGTCGCCAAGTACATGAAAGCGAAAAATCACGACTTCGTGATAAACGAGGATCAAACCGTTAAGCTCGTCGACAATTTCTGTTGCGCCGTCCGTCAAAAGGATGACGACTTGAAAAACGAATTCGACACGGCGATTGACGCAATGAAGGCTGACGGCACGCTTGACGCGCTGATTGACACATACATAACCAATGCGACCGATACGCCCAAGCCCGTCGAAATTACGTACATTGACGGTGCGCAGACGCTCAAGGTTGGTGTTACGGGCGATTTGCCGCTACTTGACTTGGTGCTTGCCGACGGGACGCCTGCAGGTTTCAATACCGCCGTCCTTGCCGAAATTTCCAAACGCATCGGCAAAAATATCGAACTCGTGCAAATCAACAGCGCAGCCCGCGCCGCCGCGCTCACTGCCGGTAAAGTCGACGTTATATTTTGGGTAGTGGTACCCGCCGACGATTCCGATCGCCCGAAGGATTTTGACACGCCCGCAGGTGTCGCCGTTACGTCGCCTTACTATCAAGACGTTGTCGTCAGCGTGAATCTTTCGACGCTCGGCGCGGGTTTCTGATATACCGCTTGAATAATATTGTATTCATGAACGGTAAGGCTTGCATACTCTAACTTTTGTGTTATAATTCGTTTCGGTTTTGAAAGTAAGTCTTAACGGAGGTACATAATCATGAAAATAGGAATAGTAGGATACGGCAACCTCGGACGCGGCGTTGAATGCGCGGTCAAAGAAAATCCCGATACGGAGCTCGTTGCGGTCTTCACGCGCCGCGACCCCGCAAGCGTCAAGATTCAGACGGCGGGCGTCCCCGTTCTGCACGTCGACGACGCAAAAAATTGGGTCGGCAAAATCGATGTCATGATTCTCTGCGGCGGCTCGGCTACCGATTTGCCCAAGCAGACGCCCGAATTCGCCAAGATGTTCAACGTGATTGACAGCTTCGACACGCACGCCAAAATCCCGCAACATTTCGCGGCAGTCGACGCGGCGGCAAAGGCAAGCGGTCACGTCGCGGTTATCTCGGTCGGCTGGGATCCGGGCTTGTTCAGTCTCGCTCGCGTCTATGCCAACGCGATTCTGCCCGACGGCAACGATTACACTTTCTGGGGCAAAGGCGTCAGCCAAGGTCACTCCGATGCGATTCGCCGCGTCAAGGGCGTCAAGAATGCCAAGCAGTACACCGTTCCGATTGATGCCGCGCTTGAGGCTGTCCGCAGCGGCAAGAACCCCGAACTCACCACGCGCCAGAAACATTTGCGCGAATGCTACGTTGTCCTCGAAGAAGGCGCCGACGCCGCCGAAGTCGAACAGGCGATTAAAACCATGCCGAACTACTTCGCGGACTACGATACGATTGTCAACTTCATCAGCGAAGAAGAACTGCAGACCAAACACGCGGGACTTGCGCACGGCGGCTTCGTGATTCGTTCGGGCAAAACCGGCATGGACAAAGAACACAGCCACATCATCGAATTCAATCTTAAGCTCGATTCCAACCCCGAATTCACGACGGCTGTATTGGTCGCCTACGCCCGCGCCGCTTATCGTCTCAACAAGGAAGGCAACAACGGCTGCAAGACCGTGTTCGACATTGCGCCCGCATATCTGTCCGCGCAGAGCAACGAAGACCTCCGCGCACATCTGCTGTAAGATATGACGCTCGAACCACCGCAACCGCCGACGGCTCCCGCGCCCGCCGTTCGTCCGACACCGCCCACGCCCCCGCGTATCGACAAGACGCCGTTTATAAGGAACAAGGAACAAGGAACAAGGGACAAGGGCAATGACGAAACGCCTGAGGATATGGCACGGGACGCCGTCGCGCACGGGTCGGGTGCTTTGACTAAACAGACAGTCGAACGCGACGATTCAAAGAATAAGGAACAAGGAACAAGGGACAAGGACTTTGACAAATCGCTCGCCAATCAGTCAACGACGGTGATTCCGCCCGACGCGCCGCAGGTCGCCGACACGCAATCAGATTACGATCGCGGACAGGACGTTTTGCGCGAATTCAGAGAACTCGACGCACGCGAAGCTCAAAGCGCGTACAATCCCCCCGCGCAGACTTCGACGGAGCAGGAACGTCCCGTCGCGCCGAAGCTGAATCACGACGACGGACACGGCGGAGCCTTTTGGATATTCACGGCGGTTTTCGTGATAGTTGCGGCGTTCGTGGTTGTTAATAAATTTCTGTTCACAAGCAAGCCCGCGCTGACCAAAGCGCAACTCTTCGACGATTCGGGCAAAACTAAAACGACGACGGAAAAGGTTGAACCTTCGCCGCCGTCGTCGAAGTCTGCCAAGTTGCCGCCGAAGAAAGACGACACGGGCAAGCATTTTGAAGTTCGTATTTAGGTAAGAAACGACTTGATACGTTGCGCAAGTTCCTTCTCGAAGTTGACGGGGTTGCGCGTTTGAATAAGAACAATTCCGGGGCCTCTGAAACGGCAAACGAGTCCTTCACCTGAAGTGATACTCGAAATCCAGCCGTTGGAGGCTCTTTCCATTTTGTAGTCCATGTAGTCTGGCCACGCGACAAGATGCCCGTTGTCGATAATAACTTCCTCACCGTCGTCAAGGTTTATCGGATGAATTACGCCGTAGCTCGAAATGAAAACCGTGCCGTTGCCGCGCGCGTTGAGTATGAAAAAGCCTTCGCCGCTGAGCAGACCGCGCGACAGGTTTTGCACTTCCGTATCGACTTGAATGCCCTGCGTGCTCGCAAGGAAGCCGTCCTTTTGGATGTTGAGCCCGTATGAGCCGTCAAGTTCGACGTCAAGTATGCCGCCGATTTGCGAATGACCGAAAATCACCATGCCCGCGCCGCGTCGTGCGACCAGCTCTTGAAAGAACAGACTTTCGCCCGAAAGAAACTTCCTCGCCAAGCCGCGCAGGATACCGCCGTCCATTTTGCCTTCAACGTCGATAGTCGGCGACATTGCGATCATTGCGTCGGATTCGGCCTTGATAGTCTCGCCGCGTTCCAAGTGGCACTCGACGACGGGAAACGCTTCGGGGTAAAGAATTTCGTACTTCAAACGAATCACCTCAAAATCATTTATAGGAAAAATAAGTTTCGCGCATTTGCTCACGGTTCTTTGGCGCGTCCCACAGCTCGCCGATTGAATTCTTGCGCAGAGCCGCCGCCAAGTGATTGAACAGGTCGGGGAAGTCGCGGCTCAAGTCGGCGATAAGATTTTTCACGCGCTGACGATTGGTCGCGCCGTCTAACGGGCACGGCGACTTCAACACGTCAAGATTGTGCTTTGCCGCGAAATTTATAATCTCGCGCTCGCGGACGTAAACCAGCGGACGAATCACCGTGACGTTGCTGCGGTCAAGGAAAGTCTTCGGTTGAAAAGTTTCAAGCTGTCCCGTCGACAACAAGCTCATAAAGAAAGTTTCGACGGCGTCGTCAAGGTGGTGCGCGTAGGCAACTTTGTTCGCGCCGAGTTCGTTGGCAGTCCGATTCATGACGGCGCGGCGGAAGTAAGCGCAGGTATAGCACGGGCTTTTGTTGCCCTGCTCGCGAATCAGCCCGGCGATATCGGCGGAGCGGACTTCGTGCGCGATGCCCAGCTCGTTGCAGAATTTTGTAATGCGATTGAGTTTGTCGCCGAAGTCGTCGCCAAATTTTGGATCGACAGTCAGCGCGGCAAGCGTGAAATTTTTTTTGGTGCGGTGTTTGAGGCAGGCAAGCGCGTAAGTCAAAAGCAAACTGTCCTTGCCGCCCGACACGCCGATTAAAATTTTGTCGCCGTCGTCAATCAGCTCGAACTCGACGACCGCGCGAAAGACTTTGCTGAAAATCACCTGCGGCAATTTAAAATCCGTCATGATGCCTCCAATGTAAGCGAAAAGGCGGAAGCTTTGAACTCCCGCCTTGAAATTGTCTGTGTTGGTGGAGACGGAGGGATTCGAACCCTTGACCTCACGGATGCGAACCGTACGCTCTCCCAGCTGAGCTACGTCCCCAACGCCCGCGATTATAACCGTTGCCCCGCCCGTTGTCAAGAAAAATTTTTGTGTTGCCCGGTCGGCACGCGGCGGCAAGCCGAAATTTTTTGTGCTTTTAATCTGCGCGTGGTATAATCGCCGAAAAAATTTCAAGGAGACTGACGAATGAACTTTGCCAAGAAAATTTTCGCAACAATAATGACGGCACTCGCCTCGCTGAATTTTTTGACGCCCGCCGCCCAAGCCGAATATAAACCGTCGAGCGTCATGCACAAGCTTGAAGTATATTCGCACGATTCGGGCGGCACGCTGATTTTCTCCGACAGCCCCGAATACGTCCGCCGCAACGGTATCCTTTACACCGACACAGTAAGCGGCGACGCGCGTCTTTTGTTTTACCACCTCAACGACACGGGTGTCCGCAAACGCTTTGCCATAATCTTCGAGAACACCGCCGAAGGCAAGAACGTCATAAAAATTACGCGCGGCGGCTTGAGCGCGCCCAACCGAAATTATTTCAGCGTCGGCAAAATCGCGCAGACAATGTACATGCAAGACAACTTCACCGACAAAATCGAGCTTAAACACTACGAACGCCGCGTCTATCAGCCCTACGACGATTACTTTTTGCTAAAGCCGGGACAACTGATTCATGGCGTGTGCGACTTCACCGCAAGCAAGCCCGTAAAAATTTTCTTGATGATGTATCCCGAAAACGCTGATCCGCTTGACTTCCTGACTTACGCCGAAATTTTGCCCAAGGACGAACACCGCCTGCGCGGCACCTTCAAGCAGATGAATCGTACGCTGACGCTCAAGAAGCCCTACGATTGGGAACGCGACGGGCTCGGCTACATTTTAATCGGCGATAACGTCAACGACCTGTTCAAGCGCGGCGTCGACGCGACCGACGGCTCCGAAGTCATCAACTACGGCAACTACGGCATAAATTACACGCTCAACTTCCGCATGAAGTTCCCGACGCGTTTTTGTCTCAGTCCGCTCGGCGGGCACTACGCCGGCGCGTTGCGTTACAAATACTTCGGCAATTCGGGCGTGATTCAAACGCCGACGCAACGTCTTTACTTCGGCGACAGGACACCGCCCGAATCGCCCAATGTCGCTCAAGCTCGCGTCGAGGGAATTTCGCTCATGACAGACGGCACCGAATTGACGGAGCTCGGCGATTATCGCGGGCAAGTCAGCTTTGAATACTCGCCGCCCGGCGCAAGCAACTTGCCCGTCAATATCGTGCTCATGCCGCCGAATCAAAGGTAACGCGAAAAAGTTTTCTTCAGCTTCAACATGACGTCAATCAGCCAATCGAATTGCTCAGCCCGCGCAGATTCGTCGTCGAAGGAAACTTGCTTTGATATGACGATACGGCTCGCCTTTTTGTCGGGCAGTTCGCGCCAATCGAAAGTCAAGCCCGATTCCGATTCGATGGCGTCTTTGTGCGCGTGGAGCGCGCGGAATAAATCTTTGCTGTTGTGAATGTAAAGTTCCGCGCCCAATTCGTTGCGCTGACGAATTTGCGTAAGCCTTATGACGCAAGCGGAAGAGCCAATGCTGAAGTCAAACCAATTATCGGTTGACGGCTTGCGCCGCTTGAAATTTTTGGCGAACAATTTCTTTTGAAAGGCGTAGTCTTGAAACGCAACCCAATAGTTGTAGCGTTCCTGTTGCGTTTCGCTGACGGATTCAACCTTGCGCAATTCCTTAGTCCAATCGTTGGGTTTCTCGATAACGTCGAACTTGACGGCGGGCGCGGAATCGCCAATGCGGTAAAGTTTTATTTCGCACAGGAAAAAGCCGATGCGCTCGTCGGTGTTGTTGTTCAGCCACTCGACGGCGGCGCGGTGTTCTTCGCGGGCGTGCTTGACAATCCAAATGATTATCTCCGCCGACTTGCCCGCCGCGTAGGTTATCAGCTTGCCAAGGTGGTCGTGATTCGTGTCCTCAAGCTGATTCTCGATGATGATTCGTCTGCTGGTGATTGCGTCCGTCGCGAATATGTCAACGTGAAAGTCGCCTACGTTGGATTCGGTTTCCTCGACCGCGATTTCCAAATCAACGGCGTCGGCGAGGAGCGAAATATTTTCGTCGGCGGCAAGCCAAGGAGTAAATTCCGTCGCCTCGTTCTGCCACACCGTCCGCAAGTCCGTAATTTCTTCAAGCTTGCCCAAAGTGTCCATTTGATTCAAACTTCCTTTCGCTGTAAAATTTTTTTCATTATAAGCGGCAACAATCGCGCCGTCAAAAATTTTTGGAGTTGATTATTATGCTTAAGCTCAGACCGCGCAGGTTGCGGCTCAATGAAAACTTGCGCGCCATGATTCGCGAAACAAATGTAAGCGTCAAGGATTTGATTTACCCGCTGTTCGTCGTGGCGGGTTCCGGTGTTCGCGAAGAAATTCCGTCAATGCCGAATTGCTTTCACCTGTCCGTTGACAACGCCGTCGAACTCGCCAAACGAATCGCCGCGCTCGGCATCCCCGCCGTCGAAGTATTCGGCTTGCCCGAATACAAGGACGACATCGGCTCCGCCGCATGGGACATGAACAGCCCCGTTCAACGTGCCATCACCGCTATAAAACGCGCCGTGCCCGAACTCGTTATCGTCGGCGACGTGTGCCTTTGCCAATAACAACGCACGGGCATTGCGGCAAGCTCTGCGGTCATTACGTCGACAACGACGAAACGTTGAAACTTTTGCAGAAAGTCGCCGTCAGCCAAGCCGAGGCGGGCGCGGACATCGTTGCGCCATCGGACATGATGGACGGACGCATTGCCGCCATTCGCGACGCGCTCGACGACAAAAGGCTTATCAACGTGTCGATTATGAGTTACGCCGTAAAATACGCGTCGGGCTATTACGCGCCCTTCAGAGACGCCGCCGACTCCGCGCCTCAATTCGGCGACCGCAAGCAATATCAAATGGATTGCGCCAACGTCCGCGAGGCTCTCAAGGAAGTCGAACTCGATCTTGCCGAAGGTGCCGACATCATCATGATTAAGCCCGCGCTTGCCTACCTTGACGTTGTGGCGAAGGTACGCGCGCAAATCAATCGTCCCGTCGCGGTCTACAACGTCAGCGGCGAATACGCAATGGTCAAGGCCGCCGCCGCCAACGGTTGGATTGACGAACGCCGCATCGTCGTCGAAAACTTAACGGCAATGAAACGCGCCGGTGCCGACGTTATCATCACTTACCACGCGATTGACTTCGCCCGGTGGACGGAGACTTGACATGGGCGTGGCAAATCCTTAAGGCGCGATGCAATTATCCCGACACGAGCTTTGCCGACCTGTACGATCCGCTGATTATGCCGCGAGACTTGCGGCGGGCGCACGAGGCGAACGACCGCGCCGTCATGGAGGCTTACGACTTCCCGCGCGACATGACGGAGCAGCAAATGTTCCTTGCGTTGCAGAGCATGTACGCGAGCCTTTTGAACCCTTTTGAATCTGGAAAAAATTTTTAAGGAGGTCTGACCGTGAATTTAACGAAATCCCTTGCCGCGTTCAACGAGGCGAAACGTTTCATGCCGGGCGGCGTCAACAGCCCCGTGCGTTCGTATTCGAGCGTCGAGAGCAATCCGCCGTTCATAGCGCGCGGCGCGGGCAGTCACATCTTCGACATCGACGGCAACGAGTACATTGACTATGTGGGCTCGTGGGGACCTTTGATTTTGGGTCACGCGCACCCGAAAGTTGTTGATGCCTTGAAACGCGCCGTCGAACGCGGCACAAGCTACGGCGCATCGACCGAACTTGAAACGCGGCTTGCCAAGCTCGTGAACAAAATCTTTCCGTCGATTGAAGTCATGCGCATGGTAAACAGCGGCACCGAAGCGACCATGAGCGCGCTTAGGGTTGCGCGCGGCTTCACGGGGCGCGAAAAGATTGTGAAGTTTATCGGCTGTTATCACGGGCACAGCGACGCGTTGTTGGTCAAGGCGGGCAGCGGCGCGGCGACCTTCGGCGAACCATCGAGCCCCGGCGTGACGCGCGGCACAGCGCAGAACACGATAACTTTGCCGTACAACGATATTGCCGCCGTCGAGCGCGTCTTTGCCGAATGCGGCGAACAAATCGCGGCTGTTATCGTCGAGCCCGTCGCGGGCAACATGGGTCTCGTCCTGCCGAAGGAAAACTATCTGCGCGGGCTCCGTGATGTTACAAAAAAATTCGGCGCGCTGTTGATATTCGATGAAGTGATGTGCGGCTTTCGAGTGGCGTTGGGCGGCGCGCAAGAAAAATACGGCGTCACGCCCGATTTGACTTGCTTGGGAAAGATAATCGGCGGCGGACTGCCCTGCGCGGCATACGGCGGGCGCGAAGACATAATGCGCAACGTTTCGCCCGACGGACGGATTTATCAGGCAGGGACGCTCAGCGGCAACCCCTTGGCAATGACGGCGGGTATTGTGACGCTGATGATTTTGCTTGAAGAAAATTTGACGCAGCAAATCATTGCGCAGACTTCAAAGCTCGTCGACGGACTCAAGACCGCCGCGCAGATTGCCAACGTCGCGATACAAACGCCGCAAGCCGGCTCAATGTTCGGCGTGTTCTTCAGTGCGCAACCCGTCACGGATTACGACGAAGCGGCGGCGGCGAATCAGGCGCAGTTCAAGAAATTTTTCGCGTCGATGTTGGAGCAGGGCATTTACCTTGCGCCGTCACAATTCGAGACGCTGTTCATGTCGGCGGCTCACAGCGACGAGGACATTGCGCGGACGATTGACGCGGCGAAAAAAGCTTTCGAGGTGTGCAGATGATTGACGAACTGAAAAATTTTGTCGGCGACGGGATTGGCGCGTGCAGGGTGCTTGTCGTCGGCGACGTGATGTTGGACAAATATTATTTCGGCGAAGTCAGCCGCATATCGCCCGAAGCGCCCGTGCCGATTGCTCACGTGCTTGAGGTCAAAGAGACGCTCGGAGGCGCGGCGAATGTCGCTCACAACTTGGCATTGCTCGGCTGTCAAACGTCGATAATCGGGCAGGTCGGCGCGGACGCTCACGGCGAAAAATTTCTGGAGCTGTTGAAAAATATCGGCGTCGATCATTCGGGCTTGCTTGAGACTTTGAAACCGACGACGACGAAAATTCGCGTGATAAGCGGACATCAGCAAATGATACGGCTTGACTTCGAGGACGCGACCGAACTTGACGGAGCAACTACCGATAAGTTGTTGGAGAACTTTTCCGCGCGCTTGCCGAACGTCGACGCGGTTATCCTTTCGGATTACGGCAAGGGCGTCTGCACGAAGAAAATTTGCCGCGAAGTTATCGGCGCGTGTCGTGCGCAACGCAAATTCGTCATCGTCGACCCGAAGGGCGATAATTGGCAGAAATACTTCGACGCGGGCTTTATCACGCCGAACCTTAAAGAATTCAACGCCGTCCAGCCGAAGACGATTCCGAATGACGACGCGCAGATTGAGGAGGCGGCTCGTCACGTCATTGACGAATTCAACCTGCGCGGCTTGGTGGTGACGCGTTCGGCAAAGGGTTTGTCGCTTATCGACGGCGAACGGACGACGCACATCAAAGCGCGAGCCCAGGAAGTTTATGACGTGTCGGGCGCAGGCGATACGGTTATAGCGGTGTTCGCGTTAGCATTGGCGGGCGGGCTGGGTTCGACGGCAGCGGCTTACCTTGCCAACGTGGCGGCGGGTGTGGTCGTCGCGAAGGTCGGCACCTACGCCGTCAATCGCGAAGAACTTTTGAACGCGCTGTAAACGGGAGGTTTTTTTATGACGGGACTATTGGAGACGCCTTACGGCACGCGAGACTTTTTGCCTGCGGAGGCGGCGGCGAAACGAATCACGGAGCAAAAAATTTTTGAACTGTTCGCGAGTTACGGCTACGCGGAAGTCGTGACGCCGGCAATGGAGTTTTTGGAGACGTTGACGACTTCGGGAGGGCGGGCGATTGAGCCGAACCTGTTCAAGATGTTCGACGGCAAAAATCGGACGCTTGCCCTGCGCCACGAAATGACGACGCCGATTGCGCGGCTTGCAGTCAGTCGCTTGAAAGATTCGCCGCTGCCGCTCAAGCTGTCTTACAACACGAACGTTTTCCGCTTCCGCACGAATCAGCCGGGGCGTCAATGCGAATTCTATCAGGCGGGCGTCGAGCTGTTGGGCATTTCAAATGCTTTCGCCGACGCGGAGATCGTCGCGCTTGCCGCGCAGGCTTTGAGCGTCGCGGGACTGAACGACTTCAAAATCTGCTTGGGTCAAGTCGAATTCGCGGGCGGACTCATGGCGCACTTGCCGACCGACGTTCAAGCGCAAATCAAATCGGCAATCGAACGCCACGACATCGTTGCGCTGAACAATCTGGACGTGGACGACGTACTGAAAAAAATCCCGACGTTGCAGGGCGGGCGCGAGGTCTTGGACGCGGCGCAATCACTTGCCGACAACGACCGAAGTCGCAAGGCTCTGGACAACTTGGCGGAGATTTATCGGTTGCTTGAAATTTACGGCGCGGCTGATAAAATTACTTTCGACCTGGGCTTGATTCGCGACTTTGAGTACTACACGGGCATGGTCTTCGAGGCGTATGCGCACGGCGTGGGCTACTCGTTGGCGGGCGGCGGCAGGTACGATAACATGTTGCAAGACTTCGGGGCGGCGTGTCCCGCCACGGGCTTCGCGCTCGGTATCGAACGGATTTTGGACGCGCGGAAATTTCAAGGCGTCGAAGAACCTGCGCGTGCGACGGACATTTATTTGAGCTTCGCGGCGGGTTACGAAGACGCGGCGATTCGCAAGGCGGCAGAACTGCGTTCGGCGGGCAAAGTCGTCGAGATGTCCTTGACACCGCAGACGAAACCCGACGCCGAACGGTCTTGCGCCGAAAAATGTTGTATGGAGTTAGTTTACGCAGTATGAGTGTTTTTGGAAGGATAATGCAATTCGTCAGGGCGGTGACGGCGCGAATCAGCGTCGAGGACGGCAAGTACATTTCTGCGCACCTTAACGCCGAGGAGCAGAAAATTTTTTTCGCAATGAGCGTCGCCGACCAATATCACAGCTTACGCACGGCGTACAAAGTTGAGCGGCTGATAATCGAAGACAAGCGCGGCGTCGACAGAGAATTTCTGATTCGTTGCGCGCTGTTGCACGACACGGGCAGACGTGCCAGCGACTTGACGATTCGCGGGAAAATTTTCGCCGTCCTGATAACGAGCTTTGCGCCGAAATTCGCCGAGCGATTGGAGATTAACGGCAACCGCGCGCTTTACGTCTACCATCATCACGCGGAGCTGGGTGCACGGAAACTTCAACAAATCGGGCTGTTCAAAGAGGCAAAAATCATTGCCAAGCACCACGCACCGCCCAAGCCCGACGATCCACTTGAGTTGAAACTTTTACGCTTAGCAGACAACGAAAGCTGAAAGGAGCAATTTTATGACAGCTTTGATACTTAATTCGGGTATCGGCTCGCGCATGGGAATGCTGACCGCTGAACAGCCCAAATGCATGACCGAAATATCTGCGCGGGAGACGATTTTAAGCCGGCAGCTTCAAAAGCTCGTCGACAACGGGATAACCAAGGTCGTGATAACGACGGGCGCGTTTGAAAGTTCGCTGATTCGTTACGTCCGCGAACTGGACTTGCCGCTCGATATAAAATTCGTCAACAACCCCGACTACCGTGCGACGAATTATATCTACTCGATTTATCTGGCGCGGGAATTTTTGAACGACGAAATTATTCTCATGCACGGCGACTTGGTCTTTGAAAACGGCGTGATTGATTTGCTTGCTAAGACGGCGGGCAGTCACATAGTCGTGAGCTCGACGGCTCCTTTGCCGCAAAAAGACTTCAAGGCGGTCGTTCGCGACGGACGTATCGAAAAGGTCGGCATTGAGTTTTTCGACAGCGCATTGACCGCGCAACCGCTTTACAAGTTCACCGCCGAGGATTGGCGGGCGTGGCTTGACGAAATCGCCAACTTCTGCGAACGCGGCGAAGTCAAATGCTACGCCGAAAACGCCTTCAACGAAATTTCCGCCCGTTGCAACCTCAAGCCCCTTGACGTGCGCGACATGCTTTGCAACGAAATCGACACGCCCGAAGACTTGACGATAATTTCTGCGCGGCTCAAGGAAGTCGAAAACCGCACGGTCTACATGAGCTTCGGAACGGACATAATTCACAGCGGACACATCAAAATCATCAAGCGGGCGCAACGACTGGGCAAGTTGATTGTCGGCGTGCTGAGCGATGAGGCGGTTGCCGGTTACAAGCGCACGCCGTTCCTTACCTTCGACGAACGCAAGGATTTGCTGGCGAACATCGCGGGCATTTACAAAGTCGTCGAGCAACGGACGCTGAGCTATCGCGAAAATCTGGAACGCTACCGCCCTAACTTTGTCGTGCACGGCGACGATTGGCGCAACGGATTGCTTAAACCCGTTCGCGACGAAGTCGTTGAAGTGCTTGCGACTTACGGCGGGCGGCTTGTCGAATTCCCCTACTCTGACGGCGAAAAGTACCGTGTCCTGAACGAGCGCGCCAAGGCTGAATTTTCCTTGCCCGACATACGCCGCGCCCAACTCAAAAAGCTTTTGGACATCAAGGGCACGATAACTGCCGTCGAAGTCCACAACGGCTTGACGGGGCTGATTGCCGAAAAAACCGTCGTCAATTCCGGCGGCGAGCCGCGACAGTTCGACGCCATGTGGATTAGTTCCCTGTGCGATTCAACCTCCAAGGGCAAACCCGACATTGAGCTTGTTGATTTGACTTCGCGCCTGCGCACCGTCGAAGAGATTATGGAAGTCACGACCAAGCCGATAATTTTCGACGGCGACACGGGCGGGCTTAAGGAGCACTTCGTTTACACCGTCAAGACTTTGGAGCGCGTCGGCGTGTCGATGCTTATTATCGAGGACAAGACCGGCTTGAAGAAAAATTCGCTGTTCGGCACCGAAGTCACGCAGACACAGGACGACGTTGCGCATTTCTGCGAAAAAATCGCCGCCGGCAAAAGCGTTCAGAAGACGCGCGACTTCATGATTTGCGCGCGCATTGAAAGCCTTATCCTTGAACGCGGCATGGACGACGCCCTTGCGCGAGCCAAAGCCTTCGTCGCGGCTGGCGCGGATGCCATAATGATTCACAGTCGCAAAAAAAATCCCGACGAAATTTTTGCCTTCGCCGAGCAGTTCCGCGCCGTCGACAAGGTGACGCCGCTGGTTGTCGTGCCCACGTCGTTCAACAGCGTGACCGAGAACGAATTCAAGGCGCGAGGCTTCAACGTTGTGATTTACGCCAATCAGCTGATACGCGCCGCCGTCCCCGCCATGACTGCTGCCGCCGAGTCGATTCTCACGCACCGCCGCGCCCTTGAGTGCGACGCGCTTTGTATGCCGTTTAAGGAAATTATCCGCATGATTCCGGAGGAGCTTTGAATAGTGAACGAACAGAAAATTTTTTTCACTAAGGACACGCTGATTCAATACGTCAGAAAAATTTCGCCGCGACGTATTTTTTTTGTGCACGGCAAGACGTTCAACCGCCTGTCGTTGGCGCAAGCGTTCGACGACTTTCAAGCGGTGCACTTTACCGAATTCAAGCCAAATCCGCTGATTGAATCCGTCGACGCGGGCGTCAAGGTCTTCCGCGAAAACGACTGCGACTTAATCATTGCGGCGGGCGGCGGCAGTGCGCTTGACGTTGCCAAGTGCGTGAAGTTGCAAGCCGCGCGGGACGTTCCGTTTATCGCAATACCGACGACGGCGGGCACGGGTTCCGAGGCGACGCGATTCGCTGTCGTCTACAAAAACGGCGAGAAACAATCGGTAACCGATGTCTGCATGATTTCGAACGCGATTTACTTCCACGCCGAGCCGCTGAAAATTTTGCCGCCGTATCAGCGCAAAGCGACGCTGTTGGACGCATTTTCGCACGCGGTCGAGTCTTACTGGTCGGTCAAAGCGACGGAAGCAAGTCGGGCGTTCGCGGCGGAGGCGTTGCGGATAATCGTATCGTTGCAGGAAGATTACTTCGCGGGGCGCACGGGCGACGCTGAAAATTTGTCGCTGCTTTACGCGTCGTACTTGGCGGGCAAGGCGATAAACATTTCGGAGACGACGGCGGGTCACGCAATGAGCTACAAGCTGACGAGTTTGTTCGGAGTGTCGCACGGACACGCGGCGGCTTTGTGCAACGCGGGCTTGTGGCGATTCATGCAAGATACTGCGGCGGTCAAAGAGTTGTCGGCGATAATCGGCGAGAAAACTTTTCGGACGCTGTTGCTTGACGGCGAACTGATTTACCCGCTGACGGACGCACGCGCCGCCGATTTCGATTCGACGCTTGAGTTGCTGACGCGTTCGGTTAATCCCGTCCGCTTGAAGAATTTCCCCGCGCCATTGCCCGAAAATGTCATACGCGAAATTTATCGCGCGATTTTGCGCGGGGAGGCTATTGAATGAACGTCGAAACCTTCACGAAGATTTTGGGCACGGAATTTTATACGGGCGTACCCGATTCGTTGTTGCGTCCGCTGTGCGATTGGCTGATTAAAACTTACGGCACCGAGCCGACGCGCCACATTATCGCCGCCAACGAGGGCAACTGCGCGGCTGTCGCGGCGGGCTACTACTTGGCGACGGGCAAATTTCCCTGCGTCTACATGCAGAACAGCGGCGAGGGCAACGTCGTCAATCCGTTGGCGTCCCTGCTCAACGAAAAGATTTACTCAATCCCGATGATTTTCGTCGTCGGTTGGCGCGGCGAGCCCGGCGTTAAGGACGAGCCGCAACACGTTTTTCAGGGCGCGATTACTTGCGAGCTGTTGACTTTAATGGGCGTGAAAAATTTCGTCGTCGACGCTAACACTTCGCCCGAAGAACTGCGCGGCGTCATGGAGGATTACCGCAAAATTTTGGCGGCGGGTAAATGCGTGGCGTTCGTCGTGCGTAAAGGCGCGTTAACCTTCAACGAAAAAATTTCCTACGCAAATTCGTTCGTCCTGCGCCGCGAAGATGTTTTGCGCAAAATCGTCGACGTTGCCGCGCAGGATTTCATAATCGCGACGACGGGCAAGACCGGACGCGAGCTTTTCGAGTTGCGCGAGGCTCTGAATGAAAATCACGCGCACGACTTCCTGACGGTCGGCTCAATGGGTCACTGTTCGTCAATCGCGTTGGGCTTGGCGTTGAATCGTCCCGAAAAAAATTTCTGGTGCGTCGACGGCGACGGCGCGTTGCTCATGCACATGGGCGCGCTTGCCGTTATCGGTTCGCTCAAGCCGCGCAACTTGATTCACGTCGCGATAAACAACGGCGCGCACGAGAGCGTTGGCGGTTTGCCCACTGCCGCCGCGCAAATTGATTTGACGGGCGTGGCGCGGGCTTGCGGCTATCCCGAAGTCTTGAAGGCGACTTCCTTCGACGAGCTTGAAGATTGTTTGCAACGGGCTAAATCTGCGCGGACGTTGACTTTCCTTGAGGTCGAATGCGCAATCGGTTCGCGCAAGGACTTGGGCAGACCCACGACGACGCCCGCCGAGAATAAATCAAAATTCATGGAGGCATTGGATGATCCACAAGTTTAAGCAGGGCGACGATTATATTTTGCTTGACGTGAACAGCGGCGCGGTTCATGTGATTGACGAGGCGACGTACAAAATCCTTGACGACTTCGACGGCACCAACGACGCCGAAATTTTGCGCAAACACCCCGCCGCCGACACCGCCGAGATTCTCGACGAATTACACGGACTGATTGACGCGGGCTTACTCTTCGCGCCCGAAGTCGACGTTCCGCCGACGTTCAAGGCGCGCGGCGTCGTCAAGAGTCTTTGTCTTATGGTCGCGCAGGATTGCAATCTGCGTTGCAAGTATTGTTTTGGCGACGGCGGCACTTACGGGCACCGCGCCGTTATGTCGGAAGACGTCGGGCGCGCGGCGGTTGACTTCCTCATAAAAAATTCTGGCATACGCAAGCATTGCGAGATTGACTTTTTTGGCGGCGAACCGCTGATTAATTTCCGCACCGTCAAAGCCGTGACCGAATACGTCCGCCGGCGCGAAGTCGACACCGGCAAAGTCTTCAAGCTGACGCTGACAACCAACGGCATTTTGCTCGACGACAAGGCGACAGCTTGGCTGAACGAAAACAATATTTCACTGGTGCTGAGCTTGGACGGTCGCAAGGAAGTTCATGACGCCATGCGCCCCGACACCAGCGGCAAGGGCAGTTACGACCGCGTGCTGAAAAATTTCAAGCGTTGCGTCGAAAGTCGCGGCGGAGACAATTATTATCTGCGCGGCACCTACACGAATCGCAATCTCGACTTCACGGCGGACGTATTGAGCGCGCACGACGCGGGCTTTGACATTCTGTCGGTTGAGCCCGTTGTTTTGAAAGATTCGCCGCTTGCGTTGACTGCTGACGATTTGCCGCGCATTCGCGAAGAGTACGACCGCTTGACTGCCGCTTACCTTGAACGTCGCTGCGCAGGCAGAGGATTCTTTTTCTTCCACTTCAATGTTGACTTATCTAATGGGCCTTGCGTCGCGAAACGGTTGGCGGGTTGCGGCGCGGGGCACGAGTATTTTGCCGTTGCCGAGAACGGCGATTTGTATCCGTGTCATCAATTCGTCGGGCGCGAGCGTTATCGCCTTGGAAATATTTTTGACGGCGTGGACGAATCTGCGCGACATTGGCTGAAATATTTTCGCGAATCGCACGTTTTGAACAAGCCGAAGTGCCGCGACTGTTGGGCGAAATTTTTCTGCAGCGGCGGCTGTCACGCGAACGCCGATTTGTTTCACGGCGACATTCGCGAGCCTTACGAGATCGGTTGCGAAATTCAGCGCAAGCGGCTGGAGTGCGCCATTTACATTCAGGCGAAGCTTGCCGAATAAAAAATTTTCCCCCAACGTTTTGAGCGTCGGGGGATTTTTTATTGCCTGATAGCCATGATTAATTCGCGTAGCTTCGTCGCCTTGATGACTTGGTCGAAACAAATCTTCGCCAAGGCAGCCGCTGTGCCGCGCGGGTGGAAGCCTTCGTGGAACATCTGCCCGGCTTTCTTGTCGACGAGCGTATCGGTGCGACGGTCGTAAACGATAAGCTCAACGCGGGCTTGGCTGTCCAAAACGGCTTCGTCCCAACCGTGCATTTCGTATTGACGATAAGTCAACAGCACGGGGCAAACGACAATGTCGGCGTCGAGTTCGGCGGCAAGCGGTCGCATTGCGTCGGCAAGTTTGGCTTTCTTGTCGGCGGCGCGCAACCTTTGCCATATGTAGCTTAAGGCGTCCGTGCAGTCTTGTGTAGGGAGGTATTCGGCGTAGTTCAAAGTTTTGTTCAGCGGAATGTGCAGGGCGCGGACGATTTTCAATTCAAGTTCGGTGCGCGTCTCCAAATCGGGCATGTTGCTCCGAATGATTATCGGCAGGCGGGCAATGCGCACGGGCTGAGCCGCGTGCGCCGTCGCCGTCAACAGCAACAGCGCGATTAGTGCGGACAAAAATTTTTTCAAGCGAATCACCTCAAATCGTCGGAATGATTCCTTCGGCGGCAAGCATCCACATCAGCGGGTCAAGGACGCGGTGCGGTCTGATTTTGGCAAGTCGTTTGTGCACGTCGGGCGGGCGTCCGAAGCTCGACACGCCGAAGACCCTTACGTCGCGAAAGTTGGCATCAATCGCGCCGAGGAAAGCCGTTTCGCCCTGCCGACTCAACCAATCGCGAATCTCCAAGTCAACCATCTCGCTGTCCGATTCGACGAAGCCGCGACTGTGCACGTGCGGGCTTTCCTTTAGAATCGTCGCGCCGCTCGCGAAACCGTTAAGCATTTCGTTCAGCGCGTCGATTTTCGTGAGGACGACGGCGGCCTTGCGGTCGATTCGCTTGCCGGGCGCGATGTTGCAGGCGCGGCGTATGTAATTCGCCAAAGAATTCACCATGCTGACCATATTGGCGGGCGCGCTCGTTTGCCGGTCGATTGCCATCGAGGCGTTCAGCGTCTCGTGCGGAATTTCAACGCGGACGCTCGGCAAAAGCAACGGGTCGAACATTATCAAAAGCATTCGTGCGCCGGCAAGGTAGCGGCTGATTTGCGCGTCAAGCGGCGTGTAGTCTATGTGCTCGCAATCTTCGCCCGCCCCGTCGTAAATCGTCAGCGCGTAAGTCGGAATCTTGTCGCCCTTCGCCGAATTGTCCAGAATCGTCCACAGTTGCGGCTTGGGCGCGACGCCCGCTTCCGTGCCGCTCAAACAGTGCCGTTCCTCGTAAACCAGTTGCTCGTTGAGTTGCGCGCGCCGCGTCGTTTCCACGTCCATTGCTTGCAACACCCACGGCAAGCCCGAATATTTCAGCTCGTGTATCAGCGTCGTGAAGTAGCTTGACTTGCCCGCGCCCGACACCCCGACGGCGCAGAAGCTCAAATATTTGTCGTGGAAAAGCAGTTGCGGCGGGAGCTGTTCGCCGCAGTGCTTGCAGACCGCCTCGCGAATCGTTTGCCCATGGTTCTTGCAGAAGGCGCGCTTGCAGACGGGCAGGCGTCCTTTGATTCGGTCGGCGATTGACAAGCGGACTTCGTGGCGATTGTCTTCGTCGGGGTCGCAGAAAAATTTCAAGCCGCTGATTTTCAGTTTCCTCAAGCAGTACGGGCAGATTGCGTTCGAGTTGCCGGAATTGAACATTTACGAAAACCTCCGGGTCACTTTTTCGGGACGGTTAAGCTGTCGGGTCGCGTCGCTTTCAATTCAAAACGCCGCTCATCTTCCTTGGAAGTCAACAGCTTTACGACGGTGCCCGACGAAATATCTTTCCACGTGTCGTTTGGCAAATCGATTTCGAGTCGCCCGCCCTTGTAGCCTTCGGGGTATTCGCGAATCGTGCCAAGCGTGCGCGTTGCCGGGTCTCCGAGTTCGATGTTAATGCGTCCGTCGCGGCGGCAAACCAGATACATTTTCGGCGTGGAGGGCGCGTCGCTTTCGATTATCAGCTTGCAGTCCTTGGCGTGCGGTTCCTTTTTGAAGAACATGCCGCTCGTGCCCCACTCAAGCCGATACGCAATGATTTGCTTCGGGCTGTTGTTTAGCGTCAAGGTCGAAGGCGCGGAGTAAGCGGACGTCCCGTCGCCGAATTGATATTCGCCGATGACCGTGATGAAAATTTCTTTCTGCGGCAAGTGCGTCTGCAAAATGAAGGTGTCCTGCGCGTATTTCTTGGCGGGGATGCGATTCATTTGCCGCGCCCGCGCAGTTTCAATCGTGGCGTAAAGGTCGTCGGCGTCGCGCGTGTTTATCTTGTAATGAATCATGTAAAGATTTTCGGGCACGCTCTTGAGGATGAGTTTTAAACCGCCAGCGTCGATTTGCGTTTTGGCGGCGTCAATCTCGCAGGGCTCGACGTTGGCGCAAGTGACGATTTCGCTGACGACGCCCAATTCACGCGTCGCGCTGATGACTGCGATTTTCATGATGTCGCCCGTCAACGGGAAGTCGCAAGTCTCGTCGGAGCTCTCGGCGCGTTTGCAGACGACACCGTTGCCAAAAAGCTCGTCGACTTTATCAAGCTCGAAAACTTTGCCGACCTGCGCGGCGTCAACCTTACCTGCGATTTCCTTGAACCAAACGGCAAAGTCGCCCGTCGACTTCCACTTGAAAAAGGTACGACCGTTGCGCACGCCGCAAGTTAAATTCGTCACGGGCTTGGGCGGCTGTTCGGGTGTCAACGCCACGGTCAAGCCGTTGCTGTATTTATAAGTCCGTTCGATAGTCCAAACCTTGCCGGCAATCTCGTCGTTTTGGCGCGCGAAAAATTTTTCGTTGTTGGCGGCGTTGTTCTCGGCGGCGTAGTAGACGCATTGCAGGCGATACTGATACTGCTTGCGGTTGCGGACGTTCTTGTCGATGAAGGAATTCTGTTCGCACTCGGCGACGACGACGCTTTTGCCCGCGCTGTCACTGCGGAGGATTCGCACGCCCAAACAATTATCTGACGGCAGACGCCAAATGAATTTGCACGCGCCGTCCTCGGTTTTGGCGATAAGTTTCTTTTCGTCAAGGTCGCTGTAATGCACGGCGGTAGTCGTTGTCGGCGCGGAGGTCGTGCCAAGTCGCGTGGAGAAGACCGCGTAGCCGTAAAGCACGCCCGGCAATACTGTGCTGTCGACAAATTCAAGGCGGTCGGTGTTTTCAATCAAAACGTCGCCGTCGCGATAAGTTTTCGGGACGCCGCCAACTTTGCGAATCAGCGTGTAGGCAATGCCCAAATCGTTCGCCGCCTGCCAAGAGACGTTGCAAATCAGACCGGGGCTCGCGGCAAGGCTTGACGACTTCGCTTTGACGGAAATTTTCCCGATGGTCGGCGTGTTGACGGGCGAATAATTTTCGCGGAGCGTGGCGGCAATCGCGGGCGGAGCTTTCGGCGGAATGAGTTTCAATCTGTCCTGCGCGGGCTTGTAGTCTTTAATCTTGCGCAAAATCTCGACGCAATCGCTGACAGCCTTCGCGGGCGCAATCGACAGGCTCGGCAATTTTTTTTCAGCCCAAGCGTCCAATTCGCGGCGTTTGAGTTTGTCGGCGGTCTTGTTGATACGCCACTCGATTTTTTTTAAGTCGTTGGATTCGGGCTTGAGCAGGCGGGCGCGGGCAAGCATTTTCATGATTTCCGCCGTGACAAGGTGAACGTCTTCGTCGGCGTTGCGCGCCTGTTCCACAAGGTCAAGCATTGAATTCATTTCGGCGACGTAGCGCGAAAAGTTTTTCAGCTCGACGAACGAAAAATCGCACGCGGTGCAGTGTTCGGCAGTCGCGGGCAGTTTCTTGCCGCACTTCGGGCACTCGACGTAAAAATTTTCGCCGCAGATTTTGCAACGGGCGCGCTCGGCATCTTCGCGCGTGCGGAAATTTTCAAACGCGCCGCAGTTGGCGCACGTCACGCAAAAAGAATTTTCCTCGACGCTGCCGGTCGCCTCGTAAGGATTTTTCAGCAATCCCGCCGCCTTGTTGTAGAGAGCCGCGCTCAGTTCGTAAGTCAGGAAGTTGCGGAAGTTGCGGCGGATGCGATTTATGCAGTTGTCGGCAAAGTAGCTGTCGCGCTTGAAGATTTCGGGAGCCGCCTTTATCTTCGCGAAGAAATCTTCAAGGCTCGCGATTCGCAGCGAGTGATCGTATTTAAAGCGGCTGTCGTCGGTGTTGAAAACCTGCGTCTGCGCAAGGTTGAGGAGCGATTTAATCGACTGCCACTGCGGAATCGGCGCGGAATATTTTTTTGCGGCATCGCGGAAAATTTCGCGCAAGTCCTCGGTCGTGCGGCGGCGGTAGAAGTCGGGCGACGGCTCGATTTGATTTTCGATATGAAACGCCAACTCGTACAGGTCGTGAACGTTTGCAGACCACGGGAAATTTTTTTCGTCAGGCACGGTTTGGAAGATCGCGAAGTTTTTGCGTAGTTCCTCCATTATCGAATCGGCAAGGAAGAAATTATTCAGCAACGTCAAGATTGCTTGCGTCGATTTGGCGGGTTTTATCTCGAAGCCCTGTTCGCGATAGGTCGCCTCGATTGTCGGCACGCTCAAGCGAAGTTTGTCGCGCACCTGCCGAATCTGCGCCTGATTGACTTGCAACGTGCCTTGAGCCTCGCCGCGCTGAATCTCGATATAAAGCCGCAGTTCCTCGACGCGCTGTTGCTTGAGCGATTCCGCCTCGCGTTGTCGAAAGCGCGGGTTTTCAATCGTCAGCGCAATGTAGCCGTCCATTTGCAGTTCGGCGCGGATTGCCGCAAGGCGCGTCGGGTCGACGGTCGTATTTTGTTCGGCGGTTAAGCGTTTCTTCCATGCGTCGTAAGCGGCGCGGATTTTTTTGTCCTTGTCGGGAGGATCAAATTCCAAGCCGAGCATTTCAAAGATATTTCTTTTAGCCAAGTGGTTCCCCCCAAAAGATTGTTTGCGCCGATATTATCAGAAAATCTTCATTTGAACAAGACGCGCGCCTTGCTTGAGCAAAAAAAATCCCGCCGAGTGTTCGACGGGGAAAAATTTTCATGACGTTATTGGTTGAGTTTCTTGTCGGCGTAAATTTTCGTGCCTTTGAGCGTCGCCTCAACCGCGACACCCTTGGTCGTCATCTGAAAGACCCAAACGCCGGGCGCAGCGTATTGCGCGCCGTCGATTGCGCCGCCGCTTACGCCGTCAGTTGCCGACGCGTCAGCTGAAGCACCGAAGCGAATTTTGCCGGCAATGAAGTTGTCCCAAGCGTCGCGGGTGTTGATAAGGAAAACCAAATCGTATTCCTTCGCGCCGAGACCCAAGCCCACCGATTGTTCGTTCATGCGCAGATAAACGCGTTCGCCGGTGTAGTTGTTAATCGCAATGCCGCGCCCGTGCGCGTCGCCGAAAAGACCGAGCTTGATTCCCGTATTCGACAGCGTGGCGTAGGCGTAACAGTTGTTGATAACGCGTTGCGCGTGCGGGTACCTCACGTAGAGATTTTTGAGCGTCCTGTCGTGCAGAGCGTTAATCTGCGCGCGCTGTTCGGAGGGAGTCGCCGCCAAGACCGTCGACGCCGTAAGCAGGCACAAAAGCACCGTCAACGCCGTTAAAAGTTTTTTCATGTCAATCGCCTCCAATCAATCCAAACCAATGACACCGTATCTGCCGAGGTTGAAAATATAAATGTGTTCAAATTTGTCCGCCGCCAACACCGCATAAAATGTTCCATTACACTGCGCCCCGACAAACGAATTGCACGTCGACAACAGAACCATTTGCGTCAAGTAGTCTTTGCCTTGCAGGAAATGATCGTTCGGTCTGTCAATGCGTACGGTACTGATAAATTGCCCCGGCTTGTAATCGACGTATTCGCGGTCGAAAGTCACGCAGAAATCGCCGAATACATTTTTGAACGTCTGAACGATAGTTTTGTCTTCCGTCGCGAGGAAGATACGGTTGCATTTCCATTCGTTAATTTTCTCAATCACGGTACTAATTGCAAATTCAATGGGGGGGGGGGATATGATGTCCGTGTGGTCGTCGGGCAACGTAATCTGTGCCGCGCAGGAGCACGCCAAGCACGCGATCTTTCGAGGCGAACAATTTTTGACGAACGGACAAAATTTCTTGCAACAACGCGGGCTTTACTTTGAGCAAGCCCATTTTGACGAGCATTCGCCATTCCGTCAAAACGTTGTCGCGATTTTCAAAGAAAGCTATTCTTGCCGTGTCGGGACGAGGCAAATTTGCTCCGCCGTCACTCAAAATGACGTTTTCGCCGGCGTAAGCGACTTCCAAGCGGATGCGCAACGGTTGCTCAAAATAATATTCCCACGAATTTTCTTTGCCGAGCTTTTCGGGCGCAAGGTAAGCGTTCGGATAATTTTGCATGTCGACGACGGGCAACCAGCCGTTTGACAGCGCGTAGCGGATATGTCCAGCGAATACCATAAAATTTGAAAGCAGCCCGACCAAAGGATCTTGTCGGCGAATGATGTAGTAGGTCGGCTTGGTCGGGTCGCCGCGCTTAATGTAGTGTTCGCTCCAATCGGTGTCCGTCAATAAAATCGCCTCCCAACAAAAACAGGGCGACGACTCAACGAAACGAATCGTCGCCCTGCAAAATATTTCAGCGCAAAAATTTATTTCATGGTAACGAGCGGTTTGCCCGTCATTTCGGCAGGAATTTCCATGCCCGCCATGGTGAGGAGAGTCGGGGCAACGTCGCAAAGAGCACCGTCCTTGACGGCGGCAACGCGGTCGCTGACGACGATAATCGGCACGGGATTGGTCGTGTGCGCCGTAAACGGTTCCTTGAGCTTGTAATCGAACATCTGGTCTGCGTTGCCGTGGTCGGCGATAATGACGACTTCGCCGCCAACTTTCTTCATGCACGCGACGAAAATGCCGACGCAAACGTCAACAGTCTCGACAGCCTGCACCGCCGCCTTCATAACGCCCGTGTGACCAACCATGTCGCCGTTCGCGAAGTTGAGGATAATGAAGTCGTACTTTTCGGAGAGAATCGCCTCGGCAACTTTCATGGTGACGGTCGGCGCGCTCATTTCGGGCTTGAGGTCGTAAGTCGCAACCTTCGGGCTGGGCACCAAGATACGGTCTTCGCCGGCGTAGGGTTCTTCGACGCCGCCGTTAAAGAAGAACGTGACGTGCGCATATTTTTCCGTCTCAGCGATACGCAACTGCGCCAAGCCCGCCTTGCTGATTGTTTCGCCCAAGCCGTTAACGACGCTTTCGGGCGGATAAGCAACGTCGACGTTCAAGCCTTCCTCGTATTGCGTCATGGTCGCGAAGGGAATGCCGACAATTTCTTCGACACGCGGGAAGCCGTCGAAAGATTTATCGGTGAAAGCGTGCGTCAATTCGCGGGCGCGGTCGGGGCGGAAATTGAAGAAAATAATTCCGTCGTTCTTGCCGATACCCGCGTAATTGCCAATAACCACGGGATTGACGAATTCGTCGGTAACTTTGTTGTCATAGGAAGCTTTAATCGCCGCGTCGGAGGACGGTTGTTTCGGGGCGTCGGCTTTGGCAATGGCGTCGTAAGCCTTTTGAACGCGGTCCCAACGTTTGTCGCGATCCATTGCGTAATAGCGGCCGCTGATTGTCGCGATTTGCCCCGCGCCGATTTCCTTAATCTTTGCCTCAAGTTCAGCGAGATATTCGGCGGCGGAGCTGGGCGGCACGTCGCGCCCGTCGAGGAAGCAATGGACGTAGACTTTCGCGACGCCTTTCTTTTTGGCGAGCTGAAGCAAGCCGTAAAGATGTTGCGTGTGGCTGTGAACGCCGCCGGGCGAAACGAGCCCGAACAGGTGGAGCGCGCCGCCTGAAGCCGTCACTTTGTCGACGACGCCGACGAGAGCTTTATTCTCAAAGAAGTCGCCGTCACGAATCGCCTTGGTGATTTTCGTCAGCGGCTGGTAGATAACTCTGCCCGCGCCGATGTTCATGTGCCCGACTTCGGAGTTGCCCATTTGCCCGTCAGGCAGTCCGACGTATTCGCCCGAAGCCTGCAGTTGCGCATGAGGATAATTTTTCGTCAGGTCGTCGAGGACGGGCGTGTTGCCGACTTGAATCGCGTTGAACTTGTCGGTTTCGTTGCCGATTCCCCAACCGTCCATGATAATCAAGCAAATCGGTGCGTGTTTAATTTTTGCCATCGTTGCACTCTCCTTTGTAAGAAAAGCCGCCAACCTAACAACTAGCAACCAGTTACTAGCCGCTAAATTGGCGGTTCAACTTGTATTGTCAACTAAAATTTTTCCGAGCTATTTCAAGAAGACGGCGACGACCATTGCGGCGATACCGATTATGGTAACGATAGACATGTTGCGGACGTGTTTGCCCATGCCGTCCATTTTGGCGTCCATGTTGTCCATCTTGGCGTAGATATTTTTTTGCATTTCCTTCATGTCAGCGTCGTGTTTGGCTTGCGCGGCTTCCTGTCTTTGACGAATTTCGCGCATATCGGCATCGTGTTTTTCACGCATTTCGCGCATTTCGGCATCTTGTCTTTGACGAGCTTCGCGGCTTTCCGCAATGAACATGTCGAGCTTTGCAATAATTTTGTCAATATCGCGTTCAACGGTCGTAACTCTCGTTTCGAGGTTGTCAACTCGCGTTTCAATGTCTGCCATAATCGTCACCGCCTTTCTGTCGCAAAATGGTTAGAGTCGTCTTATCGAAGGATCAGAAATTAACAATCGCGCTGAAGTCTTGAGCTTTGAGGCTCGCGCCGCCGACCAATGCGCCGTCGACGTTGGGTTGCTTCATGAGGTCTTTAATCGTCGCGGGTTTGACGGAGCCGCCGTATTGAATGCGAATCGCGTCCGCAGCTTCTTGACCGAATTTCTTCGCGACGCACTCGCGGATAGCTTTGCAGACTTCCTCGGCCTGTTCAAAGGTCGCGGTCTTGCCGGTGCCGATAGCCCAAATCGGTTCGTAAGCGATGACGAGTTTCTTGACTTCCGCAGGCGCGAAGCCGTCGAGGTCTTTGTCGATCTGTCCGACGACGTGTTCAATGTACTTGCCGGACTCGCGAACTTCAAGGGACTCGCCGCAGCAGATAATCGGAGTGATGCCCGCGTTGAAAGCGGCCTTCGCGCGTTTGTTGACGCCTTCGTCGGTTTCGCCGAAGTAGTCGCGGCGTTCGCTGTGACCAAGGATAACGTAGTCAACGTTGATTTCGTTCAACATGCCCGTGGAGATTTCGCCGGTGTACGCGCCCTTTGCTTCCCAGTGGACGTTCTGCGCGGCGACGTGAATGTTTGTGGACTTGACAGCCGCCGCAACAGCCGCCAAAGCCGTGGCGGTCGGGGCGACGACAACGCGGCACTCTGCGTTCTTTACGAGCGGAATGAGTTCCTGAACGAGCGCGACGCCTTGTTTAATAGTGTTGTTCATCTTCCAGTTGCCGGCGATAATCGGGGTGCGGCCGACGCCGTCAATCGCGTCAATGCCGGGCAGGACTTTGCCTTCGAGATATTCGAGGGTTGCGCCGCCGCCGGTGGAGATGTGCGAAATTTTCTTGTCGAGACCGGTTTTCTTCAAAGCCGCAATGGAGTCGCCGCCGCCGACGATTGAGATTGCGCCTTTATCGGTCGCGTCGGCAACAGCCTTAGCAACGGCGAGCGTGCCTTTCGCGAAGTTGTCGAATTCAAAGACGCCCATGGGTCCGTTCCAGATAATCGTCTTCGCACCTTCGAGAGCTTTGACATATTCTTGGGAAGTCTTTTCGCCGCTGTCGAGACCCATCCAATCTGAGGGGCACTGGTCAACGGGAACGGTCTTGAATTCGGCGTCCGCCGCGAATTTGTTGGCAACAACGATGTCGACGGGCAGGACGACTTTGACGCCCTTGGCAGCCGCTTTGTCGAGGAGCTGTTTCGCGAGTTCAACTTTGTCCGCTTCGAGGAGGGACGTGCCGACTTCGTAGCCTTTCGCCTTGTCGAAGGTGTGAGCCATGCCGCCGCCGATGATGATCGTGTCGACTTTGTCAATCATGTTGCTGATGACGCCGATTTTGTCGGAAACTTTCGCGCCGCCGATAATGCCGACGAACGGACGTTGGGGATTCTCAAGCGTCTTGCCGATGTAGTTGATTTCCTTTTCCATGAGGAAGCCGGACGCGGTTTCGAGGAAGTGAGTGATGCCGACGTTGGAGGCGTGAGCGCGGTGAGCCATGCCGAACGCGTCATTGACGGCGATGTCCGCGAGCGAGGCGAGTTGTTTCGCGAATTTGGGATTGTTTTTCTTTTCTTCTTTGTGATAGCGCAGGTTCTCAAGCAGGAGGATTTCGCCGGGTTGGAGCGCGGCGGCTGCTTTTTCGGCGGGTTCGCCAATGCAATCTTCCGCCCACTTGACTTCCCTGCCGAGGATTTCGGCGAGTTTCGTGGCAATGGGTTTGGTGGAGAATTTGGGTTCGCGAGCTTCGGTCGGACGTCCGAGGTGGCAACCGATTATGACTGCCGCGCCCTGTTCGAGCAGATAGTTGAGCGTCGGGAGCGTTGCGTCAATGCGCTTGGTGTTGGTGATATTCTGGTTTTCGTCCATCGGGACGTTGTAGTCGACGCGCAGGAAAACTTTTTTGCCTTTCAGGTTGATGTCGCGAATGTTTTTCTTGTTCATCAGAAAACCTCCCCAAAAAAATTAAAACGTACAAAACCGGCGATGCGCCAGCGTTGCGTATGGACGCGGGGACTAACTTTAAGCTGTCAAAACGTTGTAGCGCGACCGCTGTTCCCCCGCTTATAAAGCGGGCGGCTCGGCTCAACATTGACGAAGAGCCGAGCCGTCACATTTTTAACCGTGTTCAGTTGCCAAGAAAATCTTACTTGAGTTCTGCGAAATACTTGATGGTGCGAACCATTTGACTGGTGTAGCTGTTCTCGTTGTCGTACCAAGAAACAACTTGAACGAGGGTGTTGCCGTCGCCGATGGGGCTGACCATGGTCTGGGTCGCGTCGAAGAGCGAGCCGAAGCGCATGCCGATGATGTCGCTGGAGACGATTTGTTCGTCGCAATAGCCGAAGGACTCGTTGGAAGCAGCTTTCATAGCCTCGTTGATTTGGTCAACGGTGACTTCGCCCTTAACAACCGCAAACAGGAGCGTGGTGGAGCCGGTCGGGGTCGGGACGCGCTGTGCTGCGCCGATGAGTTTGCCCTTCAATTCGGGGATAACCAAGCCGATAGCTTTCGCTGCGCCGGTGCTGTTGGGGACGATGTTGCATGCGCCTGCGCGGGAGCGACGGAGGTCGCCTTTGCGCTGCGGACCGTCAAGGATCATTTGGTCGCCGGTGTACGCGTGAATCGTCGCCATAATGCCGCTCTGAATCGGAGCGAGTTTGTGCAGAGCCGCCGTCATGGGAGCCAAGCAGTTGGTGGTGCAGGATGCCGCCGAGAGGACTTTCACATCGGGGGTCAAGGTCTTGTGGTTGACGTTGTAGACGATTGTCGGGAGGTCATTGCCGGCGGGAGCCGAGATAACGACTTTCTTCGCGCCTGCTTCCAAGTGAGCGGAGGCTTTCTCTTTGCTGGTGTAGAAGCCCGTGCACTCAAGGACGACGTCAACTCCGTGTTTGCCCCAGGGGATTTCTTTCGCGTCTTTGATGGCGTAGATGATGATCTCTTTGCCGTCGACGACGATGGAGTTCTCTTTTGCTTCGACTTGGTGTTTGCCTTCGCCGATCTTGCCGCAGAAACCGCCCTGCGCGGTGTCGTACTTCAACAGGTGTGCGAGCATCTTCGGGCTGGTGAGGTCGTTGATAGCGACAACTTCGTAACCCTCAGCGTCGAACATTTGACGGAACGCCAGGCGACCGATACGACCGAAACCATTGATAGCAACTTTAACAGCCATTTAAAAATACCTCCCTAAACACTTTAAAAATCTGGAAAGAATAAGTTTTAATCTGTTTGTAATGTTACACCAAAAGCTTTTAAGTGTCAATAAATTTTCGGAACATTTTTAATTTCATATTCGTTTCAGGAAACGTCGCGTCGGCAAATTCCTCGGCGAAAAATTTGCAAGTTTAATGACGGTGTGTTATATTTGCCGCTGTAAAATTTTTTCAAGGATGTGGACAATCAAACATGGCTAAATTAAAGAGTAAATCTCCCAAGAAAACGAAACCCGCCGGTGCTCCTCCGCCCGTTCGGCAAGCAGCCGCGCCCGTGCGGCAAACCGTGAATATCCCACCCCTGCCCGGCGTGTCGGTTATTATCCCCACGTATAATTCGGCACGCTATATCGGCTCGTGCATTCAAAGCGTATTGGGTCAGACCTTCGGCGCGTTTGAGATTATCGTTGTCGACGACTGCTCGACCGACGACACCGTAAGAATCGTCACGGAAATGGCGCAACGCGACGGGCGAATCAGACTCGTGCGCCACGCGAAAAATTCCGGCGCGGCAAGTCAACCGCGCAACACCGGCTTGCGTATGAGTCGCGGCAAATATATCGGCTTCCTCGACAGCGACGACATGTACACGCCGACCGCGCTCGCCGAACTCGTCACCATCGCCGAAAAGTGGAATGCCGACGTTGTTCACACGGAGCAAGTCCTTTTCCCCGAAAATCAGACTATCGATGTGACGCCGCAGACAAAGTTCACGACCTTCAGCAAGGAGACGGGCGGTTTCAGCAAGGAACCCGTGCTTGAGACCGACAACCTCGCCGAACGCGTCCAGATGTTTTGCAGGAGCCGACTCTTCGGCTGGGTGCACAACAAGCTTTATCGCCGCGACTTCCTCATGGAAAAGAATCTGCACTTCGACGACCTGCTGACTTCGGAGGACATTGTTTTTTACTTCAAGGTCATCTGCACCGCGCCGCGTATCGTGCGCGTACCGAATATCATTTACATTTACCGCCACAACCCCAATTCGATTACGCGCAAGATGGTTTCGATTGAACAGTCCCTGCACGCGCTGACGCACTTGATGATTGAAGGCTCCAAGGTTATGGACGACTTCATGGGCGGTATTGAGTTCTTCGTCAAGAATCCGCAGTTCCGTCAGTTGCCGCTCGATTATATTGTTCAACAACACTTGATTTGGACGCAGCGTTTCTACGACAAGTACTCGACCGCGCAGCTTGACGAACTCGTTCGCCGCGAACTGAAAAAATATTGCGGAGACTTCACGCCGTTCTTTGCCTACATTTACGCCGCGATTCACACGTATCGTCAGCGGCTTATCAACAACGACAAGCAAATCCGCGAACTTCAGGCGAAAGTCGGTGCACAGTAATGGCGTCGAAAATAAAAAAGCACCGTCGCCGCGAGACGACTGCGCCCGCCGCTTCCGTCGCGGACAAAATCCCGCTCGTGTCGGTGATTATCCCGATGTACAATTCGGCGAAGTTCATCACGCAAACGCTTGAGAGCCTCCGCTATCAAACCATGCAAGATTTTGAAGTCGTCGTGGTTGACGATTGCTCGACCGACAACAGCGTCGAAGTCGTCGAAGCCTTCAAAAACCTGTGGGGGGGGGGCATAAACATACACGTTATCAAGCTCCCGAAGAACACGGGCACGCCCGGTTTGCCCCGCAACGTCGGCATTCAGTTCGCTCGCGGAAAGTATATCGCCTTCCTGGACAGCGACGACCTCTATACGAAGACCGCCCTTGAGGAGCTGACCACTCTCGCCGAAAAATATCAAGCGGACGTTGTTCACACAGATACATTTTTAATGTTGTTTGAAAGAGAACCGAAATCGGATGAAGAATACTTCCAATTTAACAATTTGGACGAACTTCTCGCGCCCGAACACTTAACTGTTTGTCAACGACAAAAATTGCCCGTTGTGAGTGAGCCGACTTTTGAAACGCCAGATTTGACTCAACGACTTCTGCAATGGGTAAGTCGCGGTTACAACTGGGAATCTGTAACAATGTTTTGCAAAAGAGATTTTCTTTTAGCCAATCAAATCAAGTTCCCAAAGCTCCTCAACGACGAGGACAGAGTGTTCAGTTTTTGGGTGCTTTTTTCAACTGAAAAATTTTTGCGCGTACCTAACACGACCTACATATATCGACAGCGAAAAGATTCAGTTAGCCATAAAAAATTCCCCGATCTGACTCAACATTTTAATAAATGGTTTCATATTTTGCGTGACGGAATTAACGAATTTGAAACTATCATGGAACGTATAGACTTTTTCGCACAGCGTCCCGATTACCGTCATACAGTTTTGGAATTCTTTTTCAATGCAATATTTCCGAAAGTTTCTGCTCCTTATTTGCAACTGCCAATGTTTGCATTAAATGATTTTATCAGGAAAAAATGTCATGATGACGATGCGGCATTTGTCTTGCATTTGTTCAACACCGTCAACATCCACCGGTTGCAAATCATGAAACTGCAACAGGAAAACATCGCCCTGCGAAACGAACTGCAAAAATATCAGACGGCGCAATAAAAAAAATTTCTCCCCGCTTGTTCGGCGAGGAGATTTTTTATTGGGATTCGGAAAGTTTCTTCGATTGGTCGGCGGTAATCAGCGCGGCAATGAGTTCGTCAAGTTCGCCGTTCAAGACCGCCTCCAACTTGTAAAGCGTCAAGCCGATACGGTGATCGGTCACGCGCCCTTGCGGAAAGTTGTACGTGCGGATTCGTTCGCTGCGGTCGCCCGAACCGACTTGGCTTTTGCGGTCTGCGGCAATCGCCTCGGTCTGTTCGCGGACAGCCAAATCCTTGACGCGGGCTCGCAGGACGCGCATTGCCTTTTCCTTGTTCTTGAGCTGGGATTTTTCGTCTTGACACTGAACGACAATGCCCGTCGGCAGGTGCGTAATCCTAATCGCGGTCTCGGTTCGGTTGACATATTGCCCGCCCGCGCCGCTCGCGCAGTACGTGTCGATTCGCAAATCGTAAGGATTAATCGCAACGTCGACTTCCTCGGCTTCGGGCAGGACGGCAACAGTGACCGCGCTGGTGTGAATTCTGCCGCCGCTCTCGGTGACGGGGACGCGTTGGACACGGTGAGTGCCGCGCTCGTATTTGAGCTTGCTGTAAGCGCCCGCGCCGTCGACGGTGAAAATAACTTCCTTGAAGCCGCCCAAGTTCATCGCGTTTGAATCGACAATATCGACGTGCCAACCTTGCCGCTCGGCGTAGCGCGTGTACATGCGGAACAGGTCGCCCGCGAATAAGCACGCCTCGTCGCCGCCCACGCCGCCGCGTATCTCCATGATTACGTTGCGTTGGTCGTTGGGGTCTTTGGGCAGGAGCAATATCGGCAGTTCGCGTTCAAGGTCGTGTTCGGATTTGCGCAACTCGCCGAGCTCTTCCGCCGCCAAGGTCTTCAAGTCTTCGTCCGACGACGTTGCCAATAAATTTTTGTCTTCGGCGATTTGTCGGCGGACTTCGTTGTATTCGCGCAACTTGTTGACAATGGGCAAAAGGGCGGCGTGTTCGCGCGTGAGTGCCGTGAATTTTTCAACGTCCGCCACGACTGACGGGTCGCTTAGTCGCGCCTCAATCTCCTTGAAGTGTTCTTCGACTTTTTGGAATTTGTCAAGCACGGGAATCACCGTCCAACTTTTCAACGGCAGTGTCAAGCGTGTGCCAAGCAAGCGTCGCGCATTTGACGCGAGCGGGCATCGTCGAAATATTTTTCAGAGCCGCCGCCTCGTCGAGTGCGTCAAGCTCAGCGTCGTTGGTGACTTCGCCCTGAATCATCTTGATAAAAAGTTCCGCAAGGCGTTGCGCCTCGTCTACGGTTTTGCCGCGCATGAGTTCAATCATCATGTCGGTCGACGCCTGCGAAATGGCACAACCCGTCCCGCTGAACGCCGCATCCTTAATCACGCCGCCGGCAACTTCAAGTTCAAGCGTTATTTCGTCGCCGCAACTGGGATTGTGTCCGCGTTCGCTTATCGTCGCGTGTTCAAGGTGTCGGCGATTGTCGCGCGATTGGCTGTGTTCGGCGATTAGTTCGGTGTAAATATTTTCAAGCAAGATCGTTGCTCCTTTAATTTTAAGAACGCGTGTTCACAAACGTTTGAGTAAAGTGTGGATATGAGAAATTTTGATTAAAGTTTCAGCAGAAGCCGCAGTTAGCTCGTAATCTTTGCTGAGC
>Ga0247609_10000409_pt1 | contig 61142 bp, 51 predicted proteins | sample 172DNAGHGlowgp2_FD_193487 | JGI IMG/M metagenome (GOLD analysis project Ga0247609, IMG submission 193487) | Sheep rumen microbial communities from Palmerston North, Manawatu-Wanganui, New Zealand - 1728 DNA GHGlow gp2 | ecosystem: Host-associated > Mammals > Digestive system > Stomach > Rumen ... | reverse complement strand
CACGGTATTTGTTGAGCTGGGCAGCATTGCCGGGCTTCGGGGCCTTCTTGCTGACCTTCTCCAGTTCCTTTTCAGCGTCTTTGACACTGTTGGCGACAACCGCGTCGGCTTCCTCGGGGCTCAATCCTGCTTCATCATACAGGAAACGGTGCCCGCGCTCGGGACTGGTGGCAAACCAATCCACCTCGTCACCGTTCATCGGCATGGCGTCCTCGTCGGGCTGTTCCTCCTCGACAGCCTCTTGTTCAGGTATTGCATTGCCCTGCGATGCTTCCACATCGGCGGGAATATCATTATCCATTACCTCTTCTCCATTATCCACGGCGGCACCGCCGCCGTTAATGGCCGCCTGCTCGGCAATGCGGGCCTCGCGCTGCGCGTCGGCGGCGTCTTGGATCATCTGCATGGGCATGAGCTGCTGCTCGCCGCCGTCAACGCTGACGACGGTATTCACGCCGTCACCGGCATCGCCGATAATCGTGATCGTGTGCTGCTCCTCGCCAAACGGCAACGTGTATTCGTCGCCAGGCTGGAACGGAAGCACGCCGTCAATGCGGTTGCTCGCGTCAGTGGCCATGGTCTCCTGGATGGTGGCCGCAGCTTCCTGTTTCAGCTGGTCAGCCATGACAGGCTCGTCGGCACTCGCCAGGTCGCTAATGTGGATCATGCGCTTGCCGCCGGTGGCAGGGTCAAACACAATCAGGTCGCCGTCGCTGTTTTCGATGTCGATGTTACCCTCGGGAGTGAGCGCGACATTACCGCCGACTACCCACACCTCGCCGCCGGTCTTGAGTACGGCATGGTGAACGGCACCGGTATCGGCATGTGTCTGCTGATCCACAGTCGCCTCACTCTCGGTAATGGCCTTGTCAACATCATCCTGGACGTGCTGCAACATACCGTCATAGGCCGCCATGGCGTTAGTGTATTCCTCAACGGCTTCGCGCTGCTCGTCGCTCAACGCGGCAAGCCAGGCCTCGGGCAGCTCACCGCTAAGGCTCTCAATGTTGCTGTCGTCGAAGCCCAGGTTATACAACCAGGCACGCGCCACATCAACACGCTCCTTCACTCCGGCCTGCTCCTCGTCAGCCGCATTGTAACCCTCATTGAAGCTCTGGTCCTGGCGTTGCTCGGCCTCACCTTTCTTCCACTCGTCATAGGTGTAAGTGGTGACACCCTGCACTTCATCGGGCTTGACAATAACCTCGTTGTGCTGCCCGTCAATGGCAACATAGTTGCCGTTACTGTCCTGGCCGACAATCTCAATGGGAACTCCCATGCCGTCGCCGCGGTCATATAGGCCGACTGTAACACTGCCGGCCTTCTTGCGCCTGTTGTCAGCCTCAAAGTAAGCTGTGCCGGTGCTGACACTGCCCATGATGCCACCCATAGCGGCACCGCCTTTAAATCCCTCGACTCCTTCTTCAAGGATTTCCATGAAGGTGGGGTAATCTTCTGGATTCTTATACAGGATCTCGGATGCTTTTTGTAGAGTCCCTGCCGCAAACTCACTGCTACCCTCTGCAAGGATGTCACCAGTATAAGCCTTGACAAGCGTACCGTTGCCGAGCTCTTTCCTTGCGGCTTCAAGCAGCTGCTGCACCTCATGGTGGGCAGGATTGTTCACATCGGCAACCGCATCCATCAGCCTGCGGGCAGATGTAGCCTTCACCTCGCCAAACACGCGCCTGGTGTAACGGTCAAACGGTATCTTCTCGGTGGCATACTCAAGCATGGCATTGACGATACCGGCTGTCCACACCTGGTTCTCGTTGGCTCCATACAGGCGCGCCTCCTGCATTGCCTGGGATCCCGACGAGATACACATGTAGCCCATACCCAACTGGCCAATCGCTTGGGCCGCTGCCGGGTTCCTCGTCGTCACGCCAACAGCTACAGCGGCAGCACTGGGAACAAGTTGCGCTACCTGTTGACCCCACCAGGCCGCATCGCCTTCAACGCGTTTGGCCATGGCGGTATTATACACGTTGTCTCGCATCTGGCGGTCGCCCCATGAGTATGTCGTCTTGAGTTTGCGCAACAGGGCGGCACGCGTGGCATCAATATCTATACGCCCGTCTTTGGCACGGACGATACACCCAGCGAGCACACGACCAGCACCCTCGCTGGCACCAGCCTCATCTCCATCGAACATGAGCATTCCCAACAAGCCCATGTTGTGCAGAGTCCCGGCGACAAGTTTTGTCTCAGCATCCTCGCCGTATTTATCAAGGGCTTCGATGGCATCAATCACGTCGCCGCGGTCGTCAGCAATCAGGTTAGCAGCTTCACCAGTGAAGTATTTCACATCTCGCCACATCTGGCCCATGGTGGTTGTGAAACCGTTCCAGAAGCCTGTATCGGTGGGCATGGCGTTATTGGCGGCACCGACGACAATATTGTACGCCTCCTCGGGATAGCGGTTGTTGTCGCGGGCATAGAGCATACTGCCTGCAAGCAGCTTCCTACGGTCGGCTTCCAGGGCCTTGCGGTCTTCATCCGTAGCTCGTCCGATATTGATCGTGTTCTCGCGGGCCTGCTTGTCTCTCAACACCTCGCTCAGGTAGGCCACACGGGCATCCCAGCTCATATTGTCCTGGTGATCCATCTCTGCCGACACGGCAGGATCCATCTTCGCGGCATGGTAATGGTAAACACCTGTTGACTTGGACTGCCCTCCGTGACCATAATCCCTCGCATGGCCCATGCCGACATCACGGTAGCGCATCTCGGTTGCATAAGCCATCATGCGGCTGGCATCGTCACGCCCGTAGCCTTGCGTCAGTGCATTGTCCGAGTCTTTGCCGTAAGCGCTGTACAGGTCATTGAAGGCTTTGATCAGTTGCTCGTCGGTCATTTCGGCTGCTTCTTGTTCGGCTTGGTCATACGCCTCGCTGGAATAGTTGCGCCCGATATGGGCAAAGCGCAATGCGCCTGGATCAAGCTGGCCAATGCGACGGCCATTGCGCCAGGAGTAGTGCATCTTGCCGTCGCCCGCATCGGGCTCAAACGAATATGCCTCGGGCTCAAGATAGATCTCACCCACCTGTGACATGCGCTGCTGTATGGCTTGCTCCTCGGGAGTTTGAGTGACCGGCGTTGCATAGACGCTGCCGCCCTCTCCAGCGCGGGTAGTAACCAATCGACCGGCATTGTCGCGGGCATAACCCTTCGGCGTCGGCTGGTTCCATTGGTTTACCTCCCTGGTGAACTCTTGCAACTCCGCCTGGCCTGTCGGCGTACTCGGCGGCTGTGCCGCCGACACATCACCAGCCTGTGCTGTCCCAGTATTCGGCGATGCCATCGCCGACGCCTGCGGCTGACCAAAACCAAGGTTCTGCTCAAACTCGTCAAACGGCTCCATATCGTAGCCGTCGTTAACCAGCGCATCATACGCGGCTCTGCGCTTCTTACCGTCTGCCAGGTTCTTGCGGAACTCATCCAACGGCTCCATATCGTAGCCGTCGTTAACAAATGCGTCATATAGAGATTTAATCTTATCCTCAGCCATCGTGTATTACTTTTTTCTTGCCGTTGGGCTTTCCTTTCTTGTTTTATTGCCACTGCCACCGGTCGGGCTTTTCTTCCCGCCCTGCTTGTCTTTCGCCTGTTTGTCGGCGCGGGTCTGGTTATATCTGGACTGCCTGCCAGCTTCCGCTTTAGCGGCAATACGTTCTCGAGACTGACGGTCTTTTGCTTTATTCGCATTATTGTCCTTGCGCTTATTCTCAGCCTCTTTTGTGCGGTTCGCCTCTTTCTCTGCAGCAAGTCGTTCCTTCTCCTTATCAGCTCGCTCTTTCTCCTCATCCTGCCTGCGCTGATGATCGGCATAATCCTCCCAACGCTTACCCTGGCTCTCCCAGTATTTCTCCTGGGCGGCCTGGTGTTTGGCAGCCTGTTCGGCGCGCTGCTCTTCACGCTTTGCCTTTCTCTCGGCCAGCTCGCTGTTGCGGCGCTCGCGCAGGTAACTCAACAGTTTCGTGTCGTTGGCGTCACGCTCGCGGCGCAGCCGCTCATGGCGTTTGGCGACACCTTCCATCAGTGAAGTGCCGGTGCCCTGATTGACAATGGCACCGTTACCGGCGGCATGGATCTGAGCAAGGGCCGACACGCCGTCACCAATGGCGGCGATGATGCGCTCGGCTTTTTCCTTCTTCTCGCGTTTCTCGCGCTGTTCGTCGGTCTCCATACCCATGCGGCGCTTTTGCTCATCATACCAGCTAAACCATTCTTTCAGGCTTTTCGGGCTGGTATCGACACCTTCAAGCCCTTTGATTTTCTCCTGCTTTAATCCAGGCATGGCGGGCTTGGTATCTTCGGGAGTCAACGCGGGCTTGGGCTCGGCAGGTTTCTGCGGGGTAGCTGCCGTTGCTGGCTTCTCGGGAGTGGCGGGAGTAGCCGCGGGCTTAGAGTTGCCCAACTGTACGACCTCGCCATTGGTGCCGTTCTTTTCTTTCTCCACATTCTCGGCGGTGAGCGCAGGTTTCGCGGGAGCGGTGACGCCAGGCGTGCTATACACCTGGCCCTGCATCTGCTGTCGGTCCATAGACTGCCTGTTAGGCTTCTTGAAGCGCGACATCAGTGTGTTATATGTGTCAGTGGTTGCCATGTCGGTAACGGTTTAGATTAACCCTGCGCCATGCTGCCAGCGATGCCGAGGCCGTTCTGGACGGCGTTGGCGATATTCTGACGCTTCTGCTGGGTAAGGTTGTACTCCTCCTGTTCAAGCTGCTGCTTGCGGGCCACGTGCTGCTGGTGCAGCTGATCCTGGCGCGCTGCCTCACTGGCGGCGACGCGGGCAGCCGTCTCGGCTCCCTGCTCTGCGCTGGCGGCTTTCTCTACAGCAACACTCTCGGGCGTGCCGCCCATCACGGCAGCGGTGCCTGCTGCCTGGCGGTTACGGTCGCGGATGGCGTCAAAGGTCCTGCGAAGGGCATACTGCGCGATGATCGACTGCGACGGGTCACGGTAACTCACGCGACGGTCCTCGTTGTCGTTCTCGCGTTTCATCTTGTCGAGCTTCTGCTGGCCCTCCTCGGCGGCGCGCATCGCCTGGATGCCGCCATACACCGACGACGCTATCTTTGCAAATGCTGATAATGCTGTTCCAATCATGATCGTTACTCTGTTAACAGTTATAATTATGGCACAAAAATAAAGCCCTAACTTTGCACTCGAGTTTTATCTGTTAACCAAGCACGAAACTATGGCACGAAAAAAAGGATCAGTAAAAACTGGTGGCAGAAAGAAGGGAACGCCCAACAAAGCCACCATGTTCGGCACCCAGACCATCATGGATCTGCTCGACGACTACCAGCAGAGCGGCCTCATGGCACAGGACTTCAAGGCAATAGGGCCTCTCGGGCGCTTGACCCTCATGAAGGACCTGGCAGGCTACATCATCCCAAAGAAAAAAGCCCTCGAAGCCGACGTCAATGTCAACTCCGAGGCTCAAGAATCCATCATCGACCTGCTCCGGCAGCTTGCCGACGACAACGAGTGAAGAAATCTATTTCACTCTACTTTAGATTTTATGCCATTTTTTCTTCCGCAGAAATCGGCATTTCTGCAACATAAATAGCTATTTCTGCAACATAAATGCGAAGAAAAAGGCATTTCTTCCGCAGAAATCGGCATTTCTGCAACATTTATGGCCATTTCTTCAACATCCTTTTTTTTAAATAAAAAGAAAAATAAAAATCATCATCATCAACCGCGCGCGTGCGCGCGAGAGAAAAAAGAATTTTTTTGTTTTGGGGTGATAAAACCGAGTGAAAGCCGAGCGCAGAGCCAAGCTCGCTTGAGCTATGCAGAGGCGCATCCTCGGTTCGCCGTAAGGCAAACCCGAGGGACTGGGGTCGCGCGCGCGAGGCATGTTCCCGAAACGGTTTTCGGAAACAAAATCCCAGGCATGTAAGGTTAGCATGTAAGATAGGCAGGAAGCATGTAAGGAAACGACACAATTTCCTCGGAAAATTATGCGCACATTTTTCCCTGAATTATACGCAGTTGCAATTTGCTCGCCTCATTGATAAGGCGATCAAAGCAATTAACTCACGGAAATTCTCACGGAAATTCACGGAAAATTTTCCGCGTCCGTGTTGTTCCGTGGGCGGCGGTTTTACCGCCGTTGATACAGCACCCAGTCGATCACTTTGCGGTTCGCCTCATCGACCCGGGCCCGGTCCTTGGCGATATAGATCTGCGTAACGCCGCGCTGGCTGTGCCCCAGGGCCTGCCCGATCACGTCAATCGACACGCCAAGCGAGTAGGCGATGCTCGCCCAGGTATGGCGGGCCCAGTAGGCCGACAGTTCCGGCCACGTCTTGCGGCGCACGGCCACCAGCCTCACCTTGCCGTCGCGGGCGACACGTTCCTCATTCGTCACGCCGCCCAATGTTTTCAAGGCTCTATTCATCTTCTTCAGGAAGTCGTCATAGTTGCGGTAGTTGTCCAGGATGTTCAGCAGCTGGCCCTCGCCCTGATAGCGGCCGATGATCTCCATGGCCTCCGGCTCCACCTTCACGTCCACAGGCTCGCCCGTCTTGCTGCGCCGCGTCGCTATGCGCCCATGGCGTATCTGCTGCAGCTGGAACAGGTCAACAGGGGCCAGGCCGCATAACAAAAACATCAGCTTGAACATGTCCAGGTACCGGCGCTCATACGGCAGCGTCGGCGTCTCCCACAGCTCGCGCAGCTCGTCAACCGTCAGCGCACGGTGCTGTGTCGGCTCACTCTTGATCTTGAAGCGGCGGAAAGGATAGTTGGTCGTCAGCTCTCGGGTGATCGCGTCGTTCATCACAGCCCGAAGGTTACGGAAGTGTATGCTCCTGGAGTTCGCGCTGCGCATCGTCAGCGACAGGAACGCCTCATAGCGCATCAGCCACTCCGCCGTAATGTCCTCCAGCAGCAGCTCGTCACACGCCGCGTCAAAGCGTCTGATACGTTCCATGGTGAAAAGATACTGTTTCCTGGTGCGCTCGTTACGCTGCGACTGGGCAAAACGCAGGTACTGTTCCATCAGCTTCGGCTTGTCCAGGCGCGTCCAGTCCTCGCCGCTGACCGTGCAAGACAGCCGCCGCTTCACCTCGTCGAAGGGAAGCTCCTGCCCCATGAGCGACAGGCACAGACCGTCCACATCCATGCGGATCTTGCCGAGCATCATGTTGAACTGGTGTTGGTGCGGGTGCCCGGTCACACGTTCCGAGCGGGGATCCCAGTGGCACGGAGCGACGCAGATACCCGTAGCCACATACATGCGCCGTCCCTCATAGGTCAGCGCCACTCTAAGCGGATATTCACCGCTTTTGCGCATCATGCGCGTGTCAAGATAGATTTTGTGTCGCATAATCAAAACGTATTGACACAGATTTTGACACATTTTTTGTGGCCAAATATAGCCATTTGTGCAATCTTGTGCCGTTTTTTTTATCGACACGGGAGTTAAAATCCCAATCATTAAGGCATTTAATATATTCTATATCAAGCCTTTACTATTTTGAGCGGTAAACGGGACTCGAACCCGCGGCCCTCAGCTTGGGAAGTCAATCTCCCGTGAGTTATGTTGTTAATAATTAAATGGTTATAAAAAATTTTCGTGTTTTTTGACAATGTAATTGACAATATATAATAATGTAAACCGCTGATAATCCGTCAATCTTTATTGTAAGTGTAGATCTCATTCTTCATCGATTTTTCCTCCTTCTCACCAGAATTATGCCTTGCTCCTTCTTCAGGTTTGATAAGAAATCATAAGCGAAGCTCTTTTCACCCTCCAGAGTGGTTTCTCCGTCGATCTCCACTTGGTAAAGATCTTTGAAGCGCAGCACCTTCAACACATGGGCTTCACCATTGAAGTCAATATCAAAGGTTTCTATAGTATGAAATGGTAATTTAAACACTGCCATCTTTTTACAACACTCATAGTCTTATCAATCCTACTACCAGATTATACGAAATAATTAACTTTTTATGAACCGATCAAATGATATAAACTGGATGTCGCTTAATATCTGAGGTATTACCGTGTTATCAGAAAGAAGCACAGGAATAATTCTTTTATTAAGTTGTTTCATTACTCGTATCTCGTATAGTTGCATTTTTGAAAGTTCTTCACCTACGAGTACTATACAGAAAGAAGCATATTTTATTTGTTTATGTATATTATCTTTAATAGAATCACCAGCGCCAATAGAAAATTGGCTTGAAAACATCTGGCCTTTAAATTTCCACATGATTCGATCTGCTTCACTCTTCGCTTCTGGTGTATAGGATATATATATCTTGTGATGCCGTTCCCGTTGAAAGAAATTAGCATATAAAGTAATAATAGTTACGATTGTCGCTATTATAGAAATCAACAAAATCAATGTTGCTGGATCAAAAACTGAAATCGTTGATTCTTTACGAAGTTTATCAACCCATAAATAGATTGAAAGAACACAAATAGCTAAAAAAGTAAATGCTAATAATATGAGCGCTGTCTTTCTTCTCATGCGATAATTTTATAAATTGCAAATAATAGTGTAAAGCCTAAAACATCTGGGATAATTATACCACCCGCCCAGCTATAATGCCAGCCTATCTCCGACCTTTTCCAGCCAAATTTTCTGATAATAAGAGAAACTAGAAATAGAACTACACCACATAATAACACTAAAAGTATAATTTTAGAATGGTATTCATTAATAACATTCGGTGGTAATTTCCCTAGATTTGAACTAAAGTCCACGATTATTGCCAGTAGTCCAGATACACACAAGTCTGGACCCCAATAAAGCAGATCTCGAGAGAAACTAGCATGAACGTCGTTCTGTGAAGTGTACTTTACGAATGTACCTACAGCAACAACTATTATAGGTAAGATAAGGAATCTAGCTAAAGGTTCAGAAAGGAAAATAAATAGATGCTGCATAATACTTCTTATGTTGTATTTTTACTCACCTATTCAAAACTTGTACTACTTTGTCCTTTAACCCCATCCGCACAAACTCATCCTCGTCAACATCAAGTTCGATGACAACTTTAGCGGACATCTTCTTCTCAAGTTGCTCATTTAAGTGGGCAATTTCTTGTTTCAAGCGCTCTACCTCTGTGTTTGGTGCTTCTCCTTCTTCCATGAAGAACACACTGGCAGAAACCCCTAAAACCTTTGCTAATGACTCAACCGTGCTGATCTTAACATCGGCACCAGAGAGTATGTTATCCAGAGTTGTCCTGGAAACACCACATGCTTGAGCAATTTGCACCTTGTTTAGTTTACTTTGCTCTAACAACTGATTTATTTTTCTAATATTCATAGTGTTAAGTTTTATTGTCCAATAAAGTTTGCAATTTTTAACACAAAAATGTCCAATAAAGTTTGCATATATGTCCAGTAAACTTTACTTTTGCGGCATAAATTTATAAATAAATCAATTTATGAGCAACAAAATCGACGAAAAACTGCCTATCGCACCGACGATTAACGCCCTCGAAGTTGGCCAGTCGGCGATATTTCCCAGCGAGCGCACAAACGCCGTGCGTTCTACGGCCAACCTCCAGGGCTTAACCCAGCACAAGGAGTTTAAGTGCAACCTTAACGAGGACCGCACGCAGATCACCGTCACACGCATCGCATAACTAACTTTTCTAACCAATAAAGGATCAACAATCATGAAGAAGATTTTATTAACCATCGCCATCGTGCTCGCATCGCTCAACTGCGTTGCGGCACCAGAGAGCTCCAAGAAGGCCGACGCCAAGCCGGCTGTCGAGCGCGTAGAGAAGAAGCAGGACCAGTCCACGGGCCGTCCCTGGAAGGGTCATGAAGTGTTCCGTGGCCCCAAGGGCGGCCTCTACTACTGGCATGTGCCCAAGACCGGCAAGAACGCGGGTCAGCAGGTCAAGCGTTACCTGACCAAAGATGAGCGCGAACAGTTCAACGCCGGCAGTGACGGCACCAAAAAGCAATGAGCCATGAGTGAAATTGACAAAGCGCTGGAATACGCCCAGCAGGAACTCATCAAGAAGTTTGGCGGCAAGGCCGTCAGCGAGGATGACGCTTGCGACGAGATCTACGACTGCATGGAGCAGTACGGCGAGGACAACGACCTGCCCGAAGGCTGGTGGATGGACTATGGAGACATCGACGACATCTTCGTCATGCTTCAAGAGCGCATAGAGCAACAAAAGTAATTAACCAGGGGCGGCACCGTCCGCCCCACAATAAAACCAACAGTCATGAGAACAGTAATCATATCCATCTTGTTCTGCGTCGCGCTAGTGCTGCTGATGGCAGAGAGCGAGGATGTCGCCGTCCTGCTCGCATCCAAGGCCGCCGCCTTCGCCGTCGGCTACGCCGCCGTGCGCCTGAGCGGCAAGTGGGCATTGTCTGACACCATCAACGCCAAGGAGGACTGACCATGACACCGATTGAGCCAACATGCCCCGACAGCGCCCGCTACGGCCTCAAAGAGGCGGCGGCCCTGCTCGACGTACACCGCAACACGCTGTACAACCACACCAAGCAGCACAAGATCAAGTGCGGCTACCGCAGGACTAACGGCAGGCCCTTCTACACGGGCCGGGCCATCAAGCAGTACTGGCGGTCACAATTCTAGAACCAGCAAGTACACAACCTATAGGAGCCGACGGATGGTGCGACCCACCTTAAAAGACCTTAAGCCGGTGACTGGCCGGGAATAGAACGGCCCCCTCAAAAAACAAACTGGTCTGCCGCGATGGCGACTACCGTAGTAGCTCAAAAGTAGAGCACGCCCGAAAGGGAAAGATGTCAGGTGCAACTCCTGGCCTGCGGACAAAAACGAGATCCTTGACATACTGGGTCACTTTCTCTAAAGCAAAAGGCGACCGGTGTAGCCAGGCACCTGGTAAGTGCGTCAGATGGCAAGACACTTGGCTATAAACATGTCGCTACCAACGGCAAGTTTTGAGGAGCGCGGGTTCAAGTCCCGTCACCGGTCCTACACAGTCTATTTGTATTACTAGGCACCTGATTTATTGATTAAATCTGTTACTTTATTCAACAATTCATGGTATTTTTGATTTCCCCGTCCGCGTCGTGAGACGCGGCGGGTTTCTTAAAGAGGCATCACGCGGCCCGCGTAGGGCACAATCACAGTAAGATTTTTAATGGATTAGTTATTTGGATTAGTAGTTATTTATCGATCAGTTAATAAATTGGAAGGTTTGAAACAAAGTTGTTAAACATTAATGCAACCCCGCCCACCTGCGACAGGCATAGCGGGTAAACATCACCCGGCCCTGGATTGGGCATAAGACTAATAGTTTCTCATAATTTTCCATTTTAGAACGTGTGTTTCTAACCCCCGCTTCGTCGGGATGACGCGGCGGCATTCATATCACCCGGCCCGGGTAGGGCAACCTGCGATTACAAGCGTAATGATTCATAAGAAGAAGGCCGCCTGCCAAGTCGAACGGGGTATGCTCCGCAATGATAGGCACTTGCTCGCCTTAAGCGGTCCACCAGGCTGATACTGGCGGCGGTAAATGCGTAAGACTTTTCCCGCTTCGCTGGGAAGCGCGGCGGGTTTCCAGGAGATCATCGGGCACCAGGCCCGACAACAATATCGCGATGGTCGAGTTGCCGACCGAAAAGCAGCGAGAAAAACGTTTATTTGTTCAGTTTATAAAAAGTTCAGGGAGCCCAGCGGGGCAGAAGATCCCGGTCAGACGTGTCTGGCCGCGTGACATTACGGTATTATTCCCATCTGATGATGGCGCGTATATCGCAGGGTTACGCTACAAGTTACCTAAAGGTATATAAATCATATTTGACCATTTAGGCTGGCTGTCCGTGACGGCTTTGCCAGCCTTTCTTTACAACCGGGGAGAAGGGTTTTACTAATCAGATAGCAACCGATGTTAAATGTTTAGTTTCTCAAAAAGCGACAGTGGCGGTTCGACTCCGCCCCTCTCAACAAATGCAATTCGCGGCGATGAGTCGTGATTGTTGACCCTGGACCCGGCGCTTCGGCGCCGGTCCTTTCTTCAATCCGCCCTCGCCATTTTTATCAACATTCAAAACTTTTCAACAATCATGAGCAACATCGCTTTGACAGTCGAGCAGATCAACCAGCTGGCACCGCTCGACATCGTGACGAATGACATCGTCCGCCAGCGTTTCATCCAGATCTACGATACCCTGTGGGGTAACGGAGAAGCCGCCTACGAGCGCGAATCACGCTTCTTCAACCGTATCCTGGGCGACGACGAGAAGCTGCAGAAGGCAACGCGCTTCTCCATCTTTACTTCGTTCATAGACCTCGCCGTGTCCGGCCTGTCACTGGAGCCGGGTTCACGCGCCCTTTGCTACCTGCAGGGCCGAAGCCACAAGACCAGCGAGGTCAAGCGCGACACCAACGGCAAGCCTATGACCGACAAATACGGCAACCCGATTTACATCTATGAGGGCCGCATGGTTCTCACCGTGTCCGGCTACGGCGAACTGGTGATGCGCGTGCGCAGCGGCCAGATTAGGCATGCCGACAACCCTGTCCTGGTCTATGCCGAGGATGAGTTCTCCTATGGCGAACGGGACGGCCGCAAGGTGCTCAACTACACCTGCAACCTGCCGCACAAGTCCAACCAGATTGTGGCCTGCTACATGAAGATCACCCGCGCCGACGGCACCATCGACTATGCCGTCATGTACGAGGAGTCATGGAAGCGCCTTGAAGGTTTTTCTGAACGTAACAACCGCCGTTTCGTCAACGGCCAGTGGGTCGGGAAGGCCAACGACCTCTACAGCTCCAACGGCGGCAGCATCGACCCCGGCTTTCTCATGGCCAAGTGCATCAAGCACGCTTTCAAGACCTATCCCAAGGTGCGCATCGGCAAGTACACGGCCATGGAGAGCGACCAGATTGACAACACCCAGGCACAGCAGGAGATCGACGACTTCTACGGCGTGGGCGAGCCCGCCCCCGAGCAGCCCGCCATGCCCCGCGATGACAATCCGCCCTTCGGCCCTGCAGACGACATGTCGGCCGGCGTGACCATCAACCCCGCCAATGACGCCATCGGCGACGACGGCACTTTCTAATAACCCGCATGTCAAGTGGGCCGCGGCTCTGCCGCGGTATCATTAAACATTAAACATTATCCACGGCCAACAGCCGTTAAAAAAACTCAACAATCATGGCAAACGAAATGACGAACAAGAGAGAGCAGAGTGAAGCTGGCTTCAACTCTGCCGAACGCCAAGGAATTGCACCGAAAGGTGAATTGACAATCATCCAGCCCGAGAACATTCAGACAATCGTCTCAATGACGCCCGCTAACCACAGGGCAAACGTGGAGTCGCACGACAAGTGCATCTGTTACGGACAGCAACTGCTGGCACGCATCCAACAGCACGGCATGACCGACGAGCTCGACCAGGCCGCCGCCAAGTACATCGACGCGGCACGCAAGACCGTCGCAAAGATGAACGACAAACGCTCACCGCTCACTAAACTGTTCGACCAGATCCGCAGCGAGTTCACCCGCCTGGAGGGCGACATCGACCCCACCAAGGCCGGCACACTGCCCAACCAGCTCCAGCAGTTGCGCAACAGGTATGCTGCCCAGAAGCGTGAGGAGGAGGAACGCCGCCGCCGTGAGGAGCAGCTGCGACAGCAGCATGAAGCAGCACTCAAGCAGCTGCGCGGTGACCTCGACACCGACTACCGCCTGCAACTGTCCGATGCCGTCAGCCGTCAGTGCAACGACATGGGGCGCCTCTATGAGAGCGTCACGCTCGACAACCACATCATCGTCGAGGGACAGTTCAAGGGCTGGGACTGCCGACTCTCTACGGCAGGGATACAGACACGCGTCACCAAGCCCTACATGTTGACCCAGGAGGAGTATAACAGCATCGTGCAGGACGTGTGGGAGTCGATCTCCAGCGAGCTGCAGGAAACATACGTCGCTGAGCTGACCAAGTGCCGCGACGCTTACCTCGACCGCCTGCCCAGCAAGGTGAAGGAGCTTGAGCGTGCGGCCCAGGCGTCAGCCGAGGAGGCCGAGCGCATCCGCCGCGACATGGAGCAGCGCGACGCCGCCGAGGCAGCACGGCTGGAGGCCGAGCGCAAGGAGGCCGAGCGCAAGCAACGCGATGCTGCCGATCTCAAGAAACAGCAGGCCGAAATGGGAAGCCTGTTCGACCAGCAGGCGACACAGGCCATGAAGCCCGACGTCTTGGGCTACACGCCCAAGACGTCGGTCAAGCAGAAACTCGTTCCCCTGGCACCCGAGGCCTTTACCGAGATCTTCGCGATGTGGTGGTCGGGCGAGGGCTGCAAAATGACCGTCGAGGAGCTGACCAAGGTGTTCAAGAAGCAGATAACCTACTGCGAGAAGCTGGCAAACAGCAAGACCAATCCGGTCCTGATCAAGAGTGAACTGATAGACTACAAAGACGATGTACGCGCCAAGTGATAATTATTACGAGAGAGGTGAGGTCAGTAATTCTGATCTCACCGAGCTCAAGAACCTGCTGCACCCGCGCCAGCAGTTCGGTGACCGTGAGGCGGCCTTCCGCTTCGGCTCGCTGGTCGATGCGCTGGTCACCGAGCCTGGCCGCGTGAACCACTACCGCCGCACGGTGGACGACGTGGAGTATCCCGAATGGGAGTTCCGCAAGGGCCTCGCCCTGCGGGATTCCCTGCGGCGGGAGGCGGCAAGGGACCAGTTCCTGGCACGCGTGCTCGACCAGGCCGACACACAGACGGTCATGGTCAACCGGGCACAACGTTTCGAGTACGGGGAATTTCCCTTCACGCTCGACACGCGCTGCAAGTGGGACTGGTGGCTGAAGGTGTTCGGCTTCGGCGGCGACCTCAAGACGACATTCGCCAGTTCACAGCAGGAGTTCGAGCAGGCCATCGATTTCTTCGACTGGGACCGATCGAGAGCCTGGTACATGGACATCGCGGGAAGCGACCGCGACTTCATCTATGCCATCAGCAAGAAGACCGGGCAGGTATTCAAGAAGTTCATCACCCGTGACGACGAGATCTACCGCAGAGGTAAGGAGAAATATCTTGAACTGGCATTCCAGTATTGGTGCCTTGATTTGGTTGCGTGATGGAAACGAAGCTCAAAGTGGAACCCTATCCCTACCAGCGTGAGGGCATCAGGCAGGGCCTCGAATGGCAACGCCTGATCATCGGCGACGAGCCGGGCCTTGGCAAGACGCTCCAGTCCATCGGCATCATCGACACGGCCGACGCCTACCCATGCCTGGTGATCTGCCCGTCGTCGCTCAAGATCAACTGGCAGCGCGAGTGGGAAAAGTTCACCGACAAGCACGCCCTGGTGCTCGACAACGGCACCCGCACGACATGGCCCTACCTGCTCTCGATGAGGATGCACCACGTTGCCATCGTCAACTACGAGTCCCTGCGCAAGTATTTCGTCTGGGACATCCATGGCGGCCGCAAGTCGTTCCGCCTGAAGGACGTGGTTTTCTGCCCGCACATCCAGCTCTTCAAGTCGATCATCATCGACGAGAGCCACCGCGTCAAGGACCCGTCGGCACAACAGACGATTTTCGCCAAGGGGCTGGCCACGGGCAAGCAGTGGCGCATACTGCTGTCGGGCACGCCGGTAGTCAACAGGCCCGAGGACCTGGTAAGCCAGCTGTCCATCATGGGACGGCTCAATGAGTTCGGCGGCAAGGGCGCTTTCCTGGCACGCTACGCGACCGAGCACGCCGACCTGGACGAGCTGTCACGGCAACTCTATGACTCCTGCCTTGTCAGGCGCGAGAAGGCCAAGGTGCTCACCCAGCTGCCCGACAAGACGCGCTGCGACCTCTACGTGGACATCAGCAACCGCGACGAGTACAACCTGGCACAGGCTGACCTGGCCGAGTACCTGCGTCAGTACAAGGAGTTCACCGACTGGGAGATACGGCGCAAGATGCGCATGGAGGCTCTGGTGCGCTTCATGACGCTGCGCTCGCTGTCGGCCAAGGGCAAGGTCAAGCAGGCCATAGACTTCGTGAAGGTGTTCCTCGACAGTGGCAAACCACTGATCCTGTTCTGCTCCTATCACGAGATTGTGGACGAGCTTTGCAAGGCATTCCCTCGGGCGGTGCGCGTCACCGGGCGCGACTCCATGATGGCCAAGCAGGCGGCGGTGGACAGTTTCCAATCCGGAAACAGTCACCTGATCATCTGCTCCATCAAGGCGGCGGGCGTGGGCCTCACGCTCACGGCGGCATCCAACGTTGCATTCGTCGAGTTCCCATGGACCTACGCCGACTGCTGCCAGTGCGAGGATCGTGCCCACCGCATCGGCCAGCGTGACAACGTCACCTGCTACTACCTCATCGGACGCGGCACTATCGACAGCGCGCTCTACCGCATCATCCTGGACAAGAAGAGCATCGCCAACAAGATCATGGCGTCCGACGACGACATCCCCACCGACGAGATGTACTTCAACGAACTATGTAACATGCTACTAAACCAAGACAACAATGAGTAACGACACTGAAGAAGGCAAAGGTTTTTGTGGATGCATCATTTTTATAATTATCCTATTTCTTATCAGCTATTGCATCAGTCATGACCCTGTATCAATTATCGACAACTCTATCGAGTCGGTTCACAAATCAATAAACCATGTTGATAGTGTTTGGAAAGGAGGTGAACAATGAGCCTATTTGGATTTGGAGGGAAATGTGAAATCTGCGGTTGCACCGAAGATAATCCATGCTATAACCCAAAACATGGGTTCTGCGGCTGGGCAGATGATGAGCGTACAATCTGCACTCATTGCGCAATCGATGAAATAGCCAATGATCCAAGGACAATTCATCGAGTCAACGATGGATTAGTAGAGGAAGGAGGTGAACAATGAAAAAGATAATGTTTAATGACTCATGCGGCTTGACACAGGCCGTGCTGGAGGGTCGCAAGACTATGACAAGGCGGCTCATCAATCTTTGCGAAAACGACTTGCATTTTATGAAAATATCAGACCGAGGCGAGTATCTTTTTTGCTCCAAAACGGCACTTGACGGCGCATTTCCAAGATATAAAGTTGGTGAGATATTTGCCGTGGCACAATCGTACCACGCACTCAACAAAAGCGGGTATGTCGCACCCGAATGGCTTGACCATACCTGCGAATCCTCTGCTGGATATAACAATAAAATGTTTGTCCGTGCCGAACTCATGCCCTACCGCATCAAAATCACCAACATCAAGATTGAACGGTTGCAAGATATTTCCAATGAGGATTGCTTGAAAGAAGGCATTAAAGAAAAGTCCCGTTTCCCGCATAAGAAATCCTGTCCATTCTATTTTGATGGAGGTAAACACGAATGGGATAATTCATATAAGACTCCACGACAGGCTTTTGCTGCACTTATTGACAAGGTTTGTGGCAGAGGAACGTGGAATATCAATCCCTATGTGTTTGTGTACGAGTTTGAACTGATGAAAGGAGGTGAACAATGACAACAATACTGAAAATAACAATTAAAACCGACACCGCCGGGAAGCTGTTCATCGGTACACCGACTATGGAAGGCGACGGGTTGCCTGTACCTCTCGCAAGTGGCATATTCAGTGCTTTGGCCGAGATCCAGGACGATTACAACATCGAGCACGGCTTTGTCGAGGAAGGAGGTGAGCAATGACGCTAAGTTTTCACGTTTGCAGAATACCCGTTTATGAAGAAGCCATGTCAGGTGTTAACGCTGACTATGAGGCATTTTTTGTTGATATTCCCGATGAATTAATCCCAGAGAGGTTATTGAAAATAATCAAGGACAAGAGCACAATGCCAACTCATGTAGTGACAAGTATTGCGGCTCATAAAGATTGAACAAATGAAAACCTACGTTATCACACTTGCCAAGACGTTCCCGGCATGGCACCCCCGCAAGGGTGAGCCGACCGAGTTCCTGGAGAGGTTCCTGAACGGGCAGACTGGCACCGGCGATGTCAAGAAGCTGCACACCGTCCGCGCCAACTACCCGCTGTGGGAAAAGCGCATCAAGGAAGTGCAGAATGGCAATGCCGTGCTATCAGTCAGGCAATGGTCTGGTCGCCCTTACGCATCCAAGCAGGTGGAAATAGCCAGGCTGACTGCTGCCGACGGAGTTGGAATACAAAAACTGGAGCTCATCAATGTCTATGGTTGCAACAGACCGATTGTGGGTATTGGCGATGCCAACTTTCATCTCCTATCCAAGCACGATGGATTGTCATATCAGGACTGGGCAAACTGGTTCAAAAACTATGATATGACCAAGCCGCTGGCAATTATTCACTTCACATCTTTCAGGTACTGATGATACAGCTTAACCTCAGCGACAAGGACGCGAAAAGCCTGGTCAATCTCCTGTCCGCTGCAGCCGACTTCTACCCGCAACACGCGGTCCACACCCGTGAACAGGATACCGGCCGCCAAATAAAAAAGATGGCCAAGAAAATAAATCAAGAAGTTAACCGTGCCGCGGCTGAGCCGCGGCCCAAAAACAAAGAACAACAATGAACAACCAATTTTTTGAGGTAGCAGTACGCTACGACAAGACAATGGAGAACGGCGCAATCAAGCGCGTCACCGAGCCCTACATCGTCGATGCCCTCTCCTTCACCGAGGCCGAGGCACGAACCACCGAGTACATTCAACCCTACATCAGCGGTGACTTCCGCGTCGTCAAGGAGAAGATCACCAACATCTCCGAGGTGGTGTCCTGCGATGACCCTGCCGCCGACCGCTGGTACAAGGTCAAGCACAACATCATCACCGTCAACGAGAAGACAGGCGTCGAGAAAGCCACTCCTCAATACCTGCTTTTCCAGGCGAGCTCCAACGACGACGCCCGCGACCGCTATAACGCTTACGTCAAGGACTGGATGGCCAACGTAGAGCTCGACACTGTAGCCGAGACCAAGTACATGGACTATATCAGGTACAATAGCAATGGGCAATAACCGCATGACCTTCGAGCAGCTTGTCGAGCACCAGCGAAGGGCACCGCAGCGCCGGCGCCCCGACGACGAGGAGCACCGCATCCAGTGCGCCTGCGTGGCTTGGTTCCGCCTGCAATATCCCAACCACGCCACCGCCCTGTTCGCCGTCCCCAACGGCGGCAGGCGCGACAGGGTGAGCGGGGCCAAGCTCAAAGCCGAGGGCGTGTTGCCAGGAGTGAGTGACCTGATACTATTGCTTCCACGCGGCAGGCATCATGGCCTGTTGATCGAGATGAAGACCGAGCGCGGCAAGCAGTCACCGGCTCAGAAGGAGTGGCAGCGCGACATGGCAGCGCGCGGTTACCTGTACGTCGTATGCCACAGCTTCGACGAGTTCCGCGAGCAGATAGACGACTACCTGCTTCTCTAATCACTAATCGCTAATCACTAATCAGCGCATTTGGCGCTTATAACAATGGGACGCAACCGTAAACAAGGACTGGACTTTTTCCCCTTCGATGTCGATTTCTTTACCGACATCAAGGTCCGTAAACTGATCAAGTATCAGGGCGGCAAGGCTGTCACTGTATATCTCTCCCTGCTGTGTATTATCTACAAAGAAGGGTACTACATGAGCTGGGACAAAGAGCTGCCTTTCATAATCTCGGAACAGACGGGTTTTGACGAGGCTTATATACAGCAGGTCATTGAGTGCTGCTTGAAACTGGGGTTGGTGGATGAAAAACTCTACAAGTCCGATCACGTCGTCACATCGCGCGGCATCCAGCAACGGTACCAGCGCATCTGCGCACGGGAGCGACGGCTATCCACGATAACCGACTACTCGCTAATCGACTCAGCCGAGGACGGCACCCAGGACACGCAGACCTTGACCGGCGACGCAGCCCCTGAATACTTTGCCGACATGAAGCGGGCCCGCGCATGGCTCACCGACCTGTCGCTACGACACCACCTCACAATCGAGGACCTCACGGCACGCATCGACGCCTTCGCGCTCGACTGCCGCTGCCGCGCCAAACAGCACACCAGCCTCCAGGACGCGCAACAGCACTTCAATGACTGGCTGGTAATTCAAATCAAGCAAGAAAACAAGAAAACCAACAATGAGACAACTAAAGCCAAACGAACCGATAGACGTCGGCCAGGTGATGTCCCGCCTACTATCTCAGAAGCCGGAACGGGCAAGTTTTAAGTGGGACTGCACGCCAGAGCAGGCCGTGGATCTCCTCAAGGTCTGCTACACTGCCGAGGTAGAGAGACGAGGTCGCGAGTGCATCATGGACGACGCGACACAGGGCCATATCTTCAACCTGGCCTGCTGGCTCACCGACCCCACCGACACACACTTCGGCGTGATGTTCATCGGCGGCGTGGGCAACGGCAAGACGACCATGCTGCACGCCCTCGAGCGCGGCTACTGGTGGATGATGCAGGACGAGTCCTGCGACTACCAGCGCGAGTACCGCCTGGACATCATCAACGCCAAGCAGCTGGGTGACGCAAACAAGACGTGGCAGAAGCTCGGCATCGACGAGCTGGGCGTCGAGCCCGTCGAGGTGCAGCAGTACGGCAACATCACCACGCCCTCCATCGACGCGCTCACCTACCGCTACGACCGCCGCCTGCCCACCTTCGTCACCACCAACCTCGCCCAACGCTCTGAGGACGGCGAGACCCTGCGCCAGCGATACGGCGACCGCCTGGCAGATCGCTTTAACGAGATGTTCAAGGTCATCGCCTTCTACAACCAGTCATACCGATGAGAATGATTAAGTTACTTTACATCGATCTCTTCTGCGGTGCCGGAGGTACCAGCACGGGCGTCGAAAAAGCCAGGCTTGACTCACAGCAGTGTGCTAAGGTAATTGCTTGTGTCAATCATGATCCAAACGCCATCGCCTCCCATGCCGCCAACCACCCCGATGCCCTCCACTTCACGGAAGACATCCGCACGCTGGAACTGTCTCCGCTGGTGGAGCACGTCATGAAGGCCCGCAGGCAATATCCTGATGCCCGCGTCGTGCTGTGGGCGTCCCTGGAATGTACCAACTTCTCCCGCGCCAAAGGAGGCCAACCCCGCGATGCTGACAGCCGTACATTGGCCGAGCACCTCTACCGTTACATCGTTGCCATTGATCCCGATTTCATCCAGATAGAGAACGTCGAGGAGTTCATGTGCTGGGGCGATCTCGACGATAAGGGCAAGCCGATGTCGAAGTACAGCGGTAGGTGTTATCTCAAATGGGTCGGCACCATCCAGGGCATGGGCTATGCCTACGACTACCGTATCCTCAACGCCGCCGACTTCGGCGCATATACGTCACGCAAGCGCTTTTTCGGCATCTTCGCCCGTCATGGCCTGCCCATCGCATGGCCAGAGCCAACACATGCTCGACGTGTTTCTGATAGCGGACTGTTCGGCAAGCTGCAACAATGGAAGCCTGTAAAGGACGTGCTCGACCTCGACGACGAGGGCAAGAGCATCTTCATGCGTGAGAAGCCGTTGTGTGAGCGCACTCTTGAACGCATCTACGCAGGCCTAATCAAGTTTGTTGCCGGTGGCCGTGATGCATTTCTGGTCAAGTACAACAGTTACAATCGGCAGGGACAGTACAAGGCACCAAGCATCGACGAGCCGTGCCCGACGGTCGCCGTGCAAAACCGCCTCGGCGTGGCAAAGGTGCAGTTCCTCAGCAAGCAGTTCAGCGGTGACCCGATGAGCAAAAACCAGTCTATCGAGCAGCCAGCCGGAGCAATAACGACCAAGGACCATCACGCCCTGATCACCTACTACGGCAACGGCAACAACCATTCAATGGACGAACCAGCCCCCACCGTCACCACCAAAGACCGCCTGGCCATGGTCACAAGTAAGTTCTTGGATATGCAGTACGGCAATGGTACACCTTCATCAATTGAAGATCCCTCGCCAACTGTGACGACCAATCCAAAACAACAACTCGTGAGCGTGAAGCCATGGATTATGAACACCAGTTTCAATAATGTCGGCAGTCCTATTGATGAGCCGTCACAAGTCATAACCGCTAATAGGAAATGGCATTATTTGATGAACCCGCAGTTTGCCAGTCCTGGTGGCAGCATCGACAATCCCTGCTTCACCTTGATAGCGAGGATGGATAAGATGCCGCCATACCTCATCACCACCGAGGAGGGATTAGGCATTGAGGTGTACGAGACCGACAGCCCAATGACCATCAAGGTCAAGGAGTTCATGGCCATGTACGGCATCATCGACATCTACATGAGGATGCTAAACGTAGGCGAACTCAAGCGCATCATGGGCTTCCCAAGTGATTATGTACTCGTGGGAACCCAGGCCGAGCAAAAGAAATACATCGGCAACGCCGTTGAGGTGGGCATGGCCCGCGTCCTCTGCGAAGCCCTCGCCATGCAACTGTAATATTAACAAATCAACAAGCATTATGAACAAAGAAGAACAACTCAATTCCGACAAGAAAGTCCTGGCTTCACTCGAAGCCGAGTACAAACGTGCCCAACGTGTGATCTATTCGATCCGCACATTTGTCACCGACCTCAACTTTGAGGAACTCATGCCCGATTCGCAAGAGCGCTGCTTGATGGTGGACGAGCTTCAAGCCTATGATTATATTCGGACTAACCTCATGAACCGCATCCGCTTCTACCGTGCCAGGGTCAAGAAAGAGGAAAGCATCAAGGATTGGTCTCAGTACAAGAAGACCGACAGCACCTACATAGGCGTTGACGTTTCCAACGAAGGAAGTCATAGCGAGTGTTGTCAAGTATGTGGCGATGGCATCGCCACTCAGCAGCATCACTGCGGCCAGGACGCGACGTGTCAAGTGGGCGACGGCTCTGCCGTCGTCAATGAAATTCCCGACAGCATCAAGTCGCTCGAAGGCATGCAGGTTATCAAGGTTTGCGGCCCCAAGTGTAAGGATTGCCCATGTGGCGACGGCCTGCGTGAATACCCGTCAGGGCGCGACATGTCGAGCTGCGTCAAGATAGAACTCGTCGGTGGCTACTACCTCTGCCTCGCCGATCTCCCCAACTCCGTCGTCACCGAGTAAGCCCATGAAACCGCGAGAATTTTTCGACAAGGTAGCCGCCATGCGCGCCGCCCAAAAGCGTTTCTTTAAGTCCCACTCGTCATTCGATCTCCAGGAATCCAAACGCCTGGAAAAGGAGATTGACAACGAGATCGCCCGCGTTGCCGCTATCGAGAACAACAAACCCGCTGGACCTACCCAGCTAACACTATTTTGACAATATTCCCATGGCGCATCCAGCGCCATGAAGCTGACCTATTCTAGAAAAACGATTGAACTATGAACATTATCCAAGCTATCTTTCAGATGATCCTCGGCACCAAGTACTATGCCAACATCATCAATACACGCGGAACAGCTGACATCGAACTGTCATGCTACATCTTCGACACCCGACAGCAGGCCGATGAACATGCACGCTCGCTACAAAATAACAGGTCTTTCATGTTCGTCGAGACAATCAGTTTCCGAAGCCGACGTCAGTTAACCGATAAAAAAACATCAACACGACAATGAACTACCTTTGTGACATGATAACCAAGGTAAAGAACTGGTACCGGCGGCGCAGCTTCTATGTCATCGCTGACCCCACCGACAACTCCATCACGTTCTCCAAAGCGCTGTTCAAGCACATGGACGTGATGGGGCTAGATAAGGCTAAGGTCTATGTCTTCCGCATCCAGGATCACTACGCCTTTACCGTCAATCCTCACTTCGATGAACCTACCCAGCTCGCCGACATCCAGTACAACGCACAATACAAAACCATCGGTATCGAGTCTCTAGTGCCAACGGTCAACAGAATCTTCTACGACTATGGCCTGTGCCATGATGTGCCGTGCAAACTCTCCGTTCAGCTCCGCAGCATCAAGGGAGTCACCTGTTATGTGATGTGCAGGCCACAGCTCAACCAATAATGTCCCAATACAATGAAATCATTTTTCGCAAATACACGGCGACACGACATCACATTCAACGCCGACGGACGCATCGAGATCAGCGCACGCGCTACACGTGCGCTCGATCTGCATCCTGGCGACGTGATAGACGTCGCCATCGACGAAGTGGGACGCGAGTGCTACCTCTACATCAAGCACCGCGCTGAGAAGCTGTCAGGACGCCACAAGGCACAATGCCATGTCACCAACAGCCGCGTCAAGAAGTGTAACTCGCTGCGGGCACATTCCGTCGAGCTTTGCCGAAAAGTGCTCGACATGCGTGGCTACTCGGCCTCCCAGGCCAAGCTGCCCGTCGGCGAACCCGAAGAGATTCCCTGCGTCGGCCTTGCGCTGCCGCTCATCATCCGTTTCAACCGCAACAGTTAATGTCATGATCAAGGAAGTGAAATACGGCGGATTTTCCGCCAACCCCAACGACCACGACAGCCTCGAAGGAGACCTCGCCGTGGCCATGAACCTCATCCCCGAGGACGGCACCGTCAAGCCGGTGCTGCCACCTGGGAGAATCGCCGTCGTCCCAGGCTACCCATATTACCCAAACGAGCTCGAAAGGAAGATTGTCTGCATCCACCGCACCAGCGCCTACACCCACTACATCGTCGCCATCCATTACCCGGGCTTTCACGGACAACCCGACTACTGGTACCTATACACCTGGGACGGGACCGACCAGGGCGAGCTCAAAAAGATAGGCGAAATGTCCTACTACGAGATCTACAAGGTCGAGCCAGTAGGCAACACCCTCGTCGTCCTTGCCGACAATGGCGTGCACTATATCCTCTGGGACATCAATACCGGCGCATACCGATACCTGGGGCAGAAGCCGCCGCGCATCGACATCACCTTCTCGCTGTCGTCAAAGTTCGCCGCCTACCCCGGCTTCAACCGTGGCGGCACTCCGCTTGATCCTATTTATTTCCAGGGAGAATGGTATAATTCACAGGAGAAACGCTCGATCCCCACCTACAGCGCTCCCGATTATTACAACCTGATGCTGCCTAAACCCAAAATGACGGAGCCTTCAAACTCCTGGGGCCGTCCTGCTGTCAGCGAGGACTGGTCGGGCTTCGACTTCACCATGGAAGATATGGCGGGTGACGAGGAGGCGATCAATGCCGACATCAAGTGCATGACCGATGCGGCGCTTGGCGCGATAAACAAGCTCATTGACAAGGAAGGCACTTCAAAGGGCCTGTTTGTGTTCCCGTTCTTTGTGCGCTATGCTTATGAGATGTACGACCGCTCGACGGTCATGCACTCCTACCCGGTACTGATGATACCCAACAGCCGGGGCCCGATCTTCGCAATGGATATGGGCATCGACTCCAACAACAAGCCAGGCTTCTCGCTGCATTGGAACAGCGACAATGGAACGTCACGCATCGAGGGCTACGGCCGCGCCTACGCCTTCGTGTCAAAGCTCTGCTACGACGCCTTCTTCCCCAACCTGGACGACTGGAAAGACCTTATCCACAAGGTCAATGTCTATGTGTCGGCTCCGGCCTACACCATGGACCAGGACGGCAAGGTGTTCGGCTGGCAGAATATGGACGACGAGGGTGCATGGGACAGCTTCTACACTGTCGGCAAGCTGGAGGAGACCAACGTGCAGGGCGCTGGCGGCAAGTGGAAGAAGTGGCCGCTGTCTGAGGTGTTCCCAGCCGACACAAAACGCGAAGTGAATGGTGAGACAAAAAAACTGTTTACCGACTTCTTTAACGTCGGCATGCCCAGTTGGATCCTCAAAGTGCCTGAGCCTAATGAGGAAAAGATGCGGCAGCGCATCCTCGACGCGGCGATCTTCTACAAGATACACTCGTTTGACATCGACGAGCTTGCGGGTGACCACAGCACGTCGCCTTTGTCGGGCACCATCGAACTGAAAGAAGGCGAGCTGAAAACGCTGCTGGCGCGCGATACGCTTGATGATGATTACTTCACCCGCGACACGATACAGGCCAACACCTGCTTCGCCTATAACAACCGCATCAACCTGGCTGGTGTGTCTCGCATCCAGCACAAGCCGCTCGACGCGCATATCGCATGGGCAAAATACAAGGACGGCAGCAACGTCAACTGGGACATCGCGGTAAGGATCAAAGGACAGGACAGGGAGAATGTGCTCACCTCGGGCCTCGGGCAGAATGACACGGCCTTGCCGATGTTCGTGTATTACCCTGACCCGAGCGCAATGACGGCATTCGTCAAGCGCGGCAACGCCACCTATGAACTCAAACTGAAAGAACATCCCATGCTGTTCGGCGCCTATTGGCTGGGATCGCTGTGGGGCATCGACGATGTGCCCACTGCCCAGCAGTTCCCGCGTGACGACGCCGAGCCGGTCAAGCAGTATAATTCGGTGTTCACCTCACAGGTCAATAACCCTTTCTTCTTCCCTAAAGTGGGCGTCAACAGCATCAGCACGGGAGAAATAATGGCGGTGTGCGCCGCTGTGCGCCCTGTGTCGACGGGACGAACAGGCTATGCCGATCTCTATATCTTCGCAGACAATGGCGTCTGGGCGGCTGATATAAGCAAAGAAGGCACCTACATCAACGTCAACCTGATAACCGGCGACATCTGCATCAACGCAGACACCATCACGCAGATGGAAACGACGGTATTGTTTAACACGGCGCGCGGCATTATGCTGTTGAGCGGCAGACAGGCACAATGCATCAGCGGCGCCATCGACGACAAGGGCGCGTTTGTGACCGGCATGGCCGAGAATATCGGACAACTGGCGGGGATGCTGGGCTTCGGCGACATTGTCATGCTGCCTTTCCGTGAGTTCCTGCCAGGCTGCAGCGTGCTCTATGACTACAGCGGACAGCGTATCATCGTCTATAACCCGACGACACGTCCCGTGGACGGTGGCTTTGCCGCCGTGTTCCCTTATGCCTACATCTACTCGCTGGAGAGCAACAAGTGGGGCATGATGCAATCAAGTATCATCTACACCGTCAATGCTTACCCCGACGCGCTGGCGGTGATAAACGACGACGGCAACCCGGTACTGGTCAACTACAGCGAGCGTCCCGTGGATGACGGTTCCGCCGTCGTTAAAGCGCTGCTGCTCACACGCCCGCTCACACTTGACAGTCCCGACACCTACAAGACCATCGACACGGTGATCCAGCGGGGCTTGTTCGACTATCTGGACAGGCAGCGTGACCCGGGACCCGTGCGTTGCGTGCTCTATGGGTCGGTTGATCTCTATAACTGGCAGCTCGTCTCCTCCAGTGCAGACCATTTCATGAGAGGGTTCCACGGCTCGCCATACAAGTGGTTCCGCGTCGCACTGCTGCTGGAACTCAAGCCGGGCGAGTCGGTCACGGGATGTACCGTCCAGTTCACGCCTAGGCTTACCAACCAGCCAAGATAAGCTATATATTATATTGGTTTTATTGTCTTTAGGACAAGTGAGCGCGCCAGCCGTGAGGCCAGCGCGCTTTTCGATTGTCTTGTCACGTGCACGGGCAAGATCACGAGAACGGACGCAATGGCCTCCTGACCCTACCGCACAACCGCGACAGCGAACGCTTGAGCTCCTTCTCGGCCTCTTTCTCCTGCACTAGCCACTTTTCGGCACCCTCGGGCTTGGTCATCGACAGCCAGTTGTACAGCACCCACCACACCAGCAGGTTGTGGATCAACTCCTCAAGGAATTGCGCGGTGGTGTCGCTGAAATCCCCCGGAACAGTCATGACGATAGTGTATGTCTCTCTCTCCTCCAGGATGTCGTCGAGTGTGACGTTATCCATGACGGGATTCTTGGTGTAGGGAAACAGCGCCTCGCGGCACCACGACAGTTTTAGGTTGAGCCACCGCGTCACCAGGTCGACATTACCGTCCTGGGTGATGTCCTGCGTCTGGTGACGCCCGTGCTTCAGGTGGTCGACGTCGGCGCGCTGCACGTCGCCCTCAACAAACCCGTACTGGTCCAGGTCGTTCAGCAGTTCGTCGCGCAGGAAGGTCAGCACGACGGTCTTTGTCCCGTTCTTGTTATCAAAAATGTAATACATCTCCGTTATCTCCGTTATCTCCGTTATATCCGTTTGTCCCGTGGGCCGCGGCTCCGCCGCGGTTAAAACTTGATCTTCCGCCCCAGCCACAGCAGCCCGCTGGCAAGCAGGATGCCGCCTGCCCACATCAGCGCCTGCTGCCACCAGTGCAGCCGGTTGACTTCCTTCACTTCGGTCCTGGTCACGGTGACCACCTTGGGGATGGTGTCGCGGATGGTGTCGGCCACGACCACCTTATTGACGTTGACGGTATGATGCCAGCGCTCAATGATTACGGTGTCACCCATGACGTAGTGGTAGATGCTGTCACGCATCATCAGCGTGTCACGCACAATGTCGGTGTGGTGCTGCACGGTAGTATGCTCGGCCACAACGGGCACTTCCTTTGTGACCTCGACGGTCTTGCAGCCGACCATGGCGAACAACAGCAGCAGCATCGCGGCAATGCCACGGCACGCGCCCACGGTCATCCCGCCTGCCGCTCCTTTGTTAATCCATTTCATGGCAGTGAAGTATTCTGTGGCGATTGCGCGGGCCGTAGGACACGTGGATCCAGTTGTAGCCATACTCGTCAATCAGCTGGTCATAGGGCAGCTTGAGTTTCTGGATCAGCTGGAACAGGCGTTTGTTCTCGGCGGGGGTGTCCTTGACGGTGTGGATGTCGGCGGCCTGCCCCAGCAGGTGCTGGCTGGTGGGAGACCCCTTGACGATCTTGTTCAACCGACCGCACCTGTAACCGCTGGAGACGATGATGGGCTGGCCCCACGCCTCGCGCAATGGGTCAAGAACGTGCTTCACCAGCGCTTTCAGGCACGCCTTCTCCGCGTTGCCGGGCGTGTTGTCGATGCCGTAACGCTGCGCCGTGTCGCTGCGCGTCAGCTCGTTCATCGTGAAGTGCTTCATTCCTCAACCTCCTTCCTGGTTTTCCGTTTCGGTCTCTTGACTTTCGCCTTCTTGAAATCCTCGAGGTTCACGTCAAAGTGGCGCTCGGTCTTGTCGACCATGATCTTCTGCAACACCTTGTAGAAGTGACCGTCACCCTCGCTGCGGCAGCTGCTCTCGTTCTCCAGGATGCTCCACAGCTGCTCAAAGCAGACCACGCCCGTGGCGACATACGACAGGGGAATCTCGACATGGATAAACACCCAGTGCTCGATAAGGTACGACAGCATGATCAGCGACAACCGGCGAGGGATGGTGTGGCGGATCACTTTCCCGAATGCGAAGCTGGTGAACTTCGCCTCATGGCGCTTCGTCTCGTCTGGGTATTTCTTGTGTACGCGCTTGTCGAGCTGGTACGCCGTCCAAGCGTCATACAGGATAAACACCACGGCGACAACAGCCAGCGGGAACGTCGGCTTGAACTCCTCAACAATCCAGCCTACGGCGCCGCCAATCACGGCAAATAATATCTTCGGTACGTTACTCATTACATAGCAAATAACTAACCTCTAACTCCTAACATGCTATCAGCTCAGCACCGGCAACGCGGGCTTGATCTGCAGCAGCCTGCCGATAGCAACCTCCGCCAAGCGCTTATGACCATCAGCATTGGGATGAACGGTGTCTGAACCGGTAAAAAATCTGGAACCGAACATGTTTCTGAAGTTGATGCCAGACTCGGCAAAGATGTCTATCACCGGGCATGAATACTTATTGCCGATCTCACGGACGGCGGCAGCGAAAGGACGTATCCCTCCAAGGCCGCCAACATTTGGCGGTGTCAATAACACAACGCGCAGGTTTGGATTGGCTGTAAGCATGGTGCCGATAGTCATCTCATAAGCAGAATAGAATTCCCGGAGCTTACCACTAAGTGTATTTCTGATGTTGGGGAAATAATCGTTGTTATTTAGAGAACCTAATACCACCGAAGGAGAGTTGCCATAAGCATCAAAACTGTCGTTGACACCAAGGAATATCGTCGCCAGGTCATATTGTGTCCAGTCGATCTGGTATGGTCCTCTGTCGTTATAACGGGTGTTGGAATCCAGCAGCTCCTCGACAAAGCTGCGCCTGGATGAATTATCAGACCTCGCCATCGTCATGCCACTCACGCCGATATTGTCATAACCATAGTCACCAGTATCGATAAGATATGTACCCTGTGTGCCTTGTGTACCTAGGGCCTCAGCGATATAACTGCAATACTTATTATTTCCGGTGTTGGCCGTCGGATCCGTGATACTGTCACCAATGGCGATATACTTCTTGCCATACCACGGGTTTTGCGCGACAGCACTACCTGCGACAATGCCTGTGATGCGCTCGTTCAGAACACGACCCATGTTCGCGCTCAACGCCTTCACCGTGCTCACGCTGTCAAGATCGTCATACACATCGACAGAACCACCTCCGCCTTCATTAATACGGTTAATCACTTCGTTCACGGCCTGCCTTAATCCTGGGGCCTTTGTGTTATTGTTAACTTCGTTGATATTAGCCATGGCCATTATCTATTTTTTTTGTTTCTAATTCTACTAACGCTCATGAGCGGTGTATGGCACCACTCACTCCACATCAAAATCAGCATCATTCAGACCAAGATCACCCTTCCACGCTGATCGATAATTCTCCAGGCTGCCAACGGGCACCATCACTTTGTTGATGTACCCCCTTGCGGCCTTAATCCAGTTAAGGCTGTCTGTCACACTCACATCGGGCACATCTGCACTCTTGCAGTGGAGCGTGATGCCCATTCGCGTCTGATAGAACATCGAGCTGATGTTTTCTACATCCGATGTGACAAAATCCTTAATCGTTATCGACTCAAGTTTAGTCGCGCCGCGGAACAGGAAGCTGATGTTTTTCGTGACGCTTGTGTCAATGCCGCTGATATCAATACTTTTCAGCCCTGAGCAGCCAACGAACATGCCCTGAATGCTGACCGCCGCATTCACGTTCCAGGTTGACGCGTCAAACGATTTCAGTTTTGTGCAGTTACAGATGAAGCCGTACAGGTCCTCAAGGGCAGGCGCGTTCCAGTAAGACACGTCCAGGTTCTCAAGGTTTGTACAGTTGTAAAATACAGCTGAAACAATCGCTGCGCTTGAACCTGCGTTTTGAAGAGAGCTTACGTCCTTGCTGCCAAGATCGACGCTGGTCAAGTTTCCGCATGAATTGAACAGACCATTCATGTTTACTACAGACGATAAGTCCCAGCCGATGGTATCAACCTCATTGAGGGATGAGCAACCATAGAACATGCTGCTGATGTTAGCCACGTCATCTGTAATCACAAGACCCTTAACGCTCTCGAGAGAAGTGCATCCGTCAAACATTCTGTAAAGCGAACTACCGCTGAACTTCGCACCGCCGAAGTCAATGGATTTGATTTTGGTATTGTAAAGGAACGAAACGGGATTAGTTTCAGCACTCCAAATGGCTTTCAGTTCCGAGCAGCTGATGGCTACCGATGTGATCCCCGTGTTAGAGTCGGTGTTCCAGTTGGTCGTGGCAACGCTTACGGTTTCGTTCTCGCCGTCGGTGTAGCTGAACGCGAACTTGCTGTTCTCGTCCTTGGCCGTCAGCACGATCTGGCCCGTGCACGCTGTCGCCTCAATGATGATGTCGGCAGTGACCGCAGCAAGCCTGGTCGAGGCAATGGTCAGCTTCTTCATCGTCACGCCATCCACAACAACATCGCTCAGCGTGATGTCAGAGACATTGTTGCTGCCACCCTGCTTGAACAATACCACGCCGCCGCTCTTGACAGCCACGTCACCGTTCAGCGTCGCACGGGTGCCGAGCGTCTCGTCGGTCACGATACCCTCCAGCACGATTTCAAAGTCGCCGTTCGTGGCGACCATGGCGTACGGGTAACCGAAGCTGTCCATGGCATATTCGTTAACCTCGTCAGTGGGAGCGATATTCAGCAGCTTTAGCGTCAACTTCCTTGTCACCACATCATCTTGCGCAATGGCATTGATGTAGATGTCATGCTTAACCCCATTAATGTTGATATCGCCGGTTCCGGGGTTGTAACTGAAGCTGTCACACAGATAATCGTAATTCAGCTCGCCTAGTACTGAGCTCTCCAGGCTGACCACATCCAGGTCTGGTCTTGGAGTCAGCCCGCTCAATGCCGACGATTGGGATTGCGGGCTTAAACTTTGCAGGCTTTGCTGTCTTGAACCGACCAAGACGATCTCGTCGGGCAAACGCTTGCCGGTGACGTTGTCTGCCAAACTAAGTTTTCCGCGATAGTTCCCGTTCCCGTTCCCGTCTACCATCACATCTCCGCTAGGGCTAAGGGTAAGTTGCGTCAATGAGCCCGGGCCGACAACAAACTGGGTGACCGGCTGGGTGTCGGCCTCTGTCGCAACACTGATGGTAATGTCGCTCTGCACGCCGGTGAGCTCGATGGCGCAGCTGTCGGTGCTTTGGTTGAGAGTCTTGGTAAAACCCTGGTAGGTGCCGCTGACGATGGTGACATCAACCAGATTAAAGCCGTCTTTCGCACGGATGGTGTTGCTGTACGTGCCGCCTGCACTGACAGTCATCACGTTACTATCTAACCTGAAGGTATCCAGCAGATCGTTGTCGTCATCAAACGTGACGTTGTATGTCTCTCCGGCGCTCTCGGTGGTGAAGGAAACCTGGCTGATGCCGGTAAAGTCGTCGATCTCGATATGGCAGACACCCTGCTCGTCGGCGGGTGATGTATCGATTTGCGTGCTGCCGTTGTAGTTGTATTGGACGGTGACGCTCTTGAGGGTGACACCTTCGTCCGGGTCGGCCAGCTGCACGTCGCGGGAGAAGCTGCTGCCCTCAAGGGCGGTGGCTTGGGTGTTGTGGTCGGTGAACTCAAGGTCTGACGGCAGGCTGACTGTGTAGTTTTTCGGGTCGTCAGCGTAGCCGTAGAGGTGTACGGTGATGTCGCTGGTCACGTTGTTAATGGTGATCAGCGCTCGGCGCTTGGTGCTGTCATTGACCATGGCAGTACTCTGCGCGCCTTCTCCGACGGCATATTTAAGTTCGCGCAGGAACTTGCCCTCGTCCGGCTTGACGGCGATGGTCACACTGCCGCCCGTGCCGATCTCAATGCTCGTGTTGCCTTCGACAAAGGCGTCATTCAGGTTGCCGTTGTCGATGCTCACGGTGACCTTGTCGCCGCTGGGAGTGGCAGGCCATGGACCGTTGGGGAACGGATCAGTGAACTCGTCCTCAAACGCCAGGTTGGCCAGCGCCCCGATCAGGGCGCTTACCCTGCCGTTGAGGTTGTTGATGGCGGATTTCAGCCTGTTGTACTTGCCCTGGTCAAACTCCTCGCTGCTGCCTCCGCCCACGTTGGCAAAGGTGCCGCCGTCCCACACGTAGAACAGGCGGGTGCGCAGGTTGAAGTACAGCTTGCTCTGGTCTGGATCCTCCATCAGGCTGTCGTCGTCCGCACGGCGGATAAACGTGCCGTCAAAGTACATTTCCTCGCCTTGGGGGTCATACTCCCACGCCTCGCCGTCAAACACGTCATAATCCGCGCCCATTGACGCCAGACACAGCAGATGGCTGCCGGTGTTCATGCTCTCATCAATCAGGTCCATCACCTTTGACGCCTGGCTGTTGGTCAGCTTGTCCGCCACCTCGACCATGCCAGATCCGTTCCAGCGGTACAGCTTGCCGGTCATGGCGTTGCAGTACAGCACGGCTTTGTCGGGCGCGATGTGGATGAGCCTGGCGACCTGCTTGCAGTAGATAAGGTCGTTGCTCTGCTCGCTGTAGAACGTGTCGCCGGCGTGCATCATATAGCGGCTGCCGCCGTCAAGGCTGGTGCCCATGCTGGCCAGCACCATGCACGGCGCCTTGCTGTAGTCAAGCCTGCCGGTGTCCTCGTTCTCGCTCAGCTTCCCGGCCACAGCGGTGGAGATGGGAAGCCTCACCGAACGGTTGTTCACGGGATTCTCCTCATCGACGACAAGGGTAAGGATGATGTCGCCGTTATCGACCTCGGCGTCAAGGTCGATGATCTCTTGGCCGCTGCCCTGCAGCTCCTCGATGGTCTTCTGCAGCTCGCGCAGCTTCGCCTGGAGGCCCAGGCGCACGTCCTCGCGCTTGTAGCCGTCCCAACTGTCATTCAATATGTCTGGTATCGTTGCCATTGTATATGATTATTTATATTTTAACTTCTACAACTAAAGACTAGCGACTACGTCCTAGCGACCTCAATCCACACGCTATCGTCCTCCCATACCAGGGCGTCGTGCCACAGCAGGTCGTCGGTCTCGGTGGTGCCGCCACCACCGTCACTGGGACTGCCGGGACGGGTGCGCCGCTTGGGGCGCGCACGCCGCATCGACGCGTCATACATCGCTTCCTGGTCAGCGGCGGCGTTTTTCGCATACTGATCCGCAGCCTTCGGGTCAGTGTCGGCGAACCACACCGACAGCACATGGTCGACGATGAAACGGTGCAGCGCCGCGGCAAGGTCGGACGTGGCGTTGGTGTCATAGTTCGTCGGCATCTGCAGGCGGAGCGTCAGGCTGTCGGAGTCGGGCTGCTGCAGGTTGTTGCCGCGAAGCTCGCCCTCGCTCATGTGCTCGCCAAGCAGGTGCTTCACCCGCGACAGGGCGTTGCCCAGGCAGCGCAGCAGCGTGTTCTCGTCCTCCTCGTCGCCACTCATCATCGCGTCGCTGTCGGCGGCACTGTCGCCCTCCGACGCGGCCGTGCGCGACTTGAGGTAGGTCTTGTTGCGCACCTCATAACGCAGCTCACCCAGCTTTACCGTTATCCTGATCTCCTGTTTCGCCATTTTTGTTTTCTCTTTAACTAAGGACTAACAACTACTCCCTCCTCGGCTTGCGCCTGTGGTAAAGGTTGTTTTTCACACTCTCCAGCAGCGCGGCGGCTTCCGTGACATAGGGCTGCGCAGTCTCGGGCGACGACACGCCGAACCACTTGGCCGTGATGAACGCGACAAAGTACGAGGTCAGCAGCGTCGCCGTCGGCTCCTTCAGCGCGCTGTCCCAGCCCTCCGAGACCCTCAGCTTGACAGTGAAGTCCTTGCTTAGGTCGGGGTGGTGCGGATAAGCGGTGGCGCTCGACGACACAACCCACCGGCGCAGCTGCTTCACGGCGTGAGCGGCGGCCTCGCTCCAGTATGTCTCCAGCAGCTCGCGGTCAGCGTCGGTCGCGCGAAGCAGGTCATAAGCCGCGCCCGCCTCATCCTGTGCTTTCGCGCCGGTGTACGACGTGGCCTTCTGCACCTCGTGCATCACGCTCGACTTGCTCACTGTCAAATTGATCTCCATAGCATCCTCATTGGTTAGGGTACAGTCAACGTGTTAAGGGCCACCATCGCCGTGCCGTTCCAGGCGTACCAGGTCTTGTCGGCGACATTGAAGTAAGCCACACCTGTCTGCGGGCTGTACTTGTGGTGCGTGTCCTTTTTGGGAATGTAGTGGATCTTGCTGTCTCCTGTGCTGAAATACGCTTTGCCGATATACGACGCGCTGGCGGGGCTGTCGCTCCTGAGGCCGTAAAGGATGTTATGGCGCAACGGTGAAGACACGAACTTCTCCGCGTCACGGTCGGCCTTGTTGTTGACAACTCTGGCGATGGCGCCTGACGTGGAAAGGTGCGTGGCGCCTTCGGTCGTAGGTGGGGCGTCCGATACGCCGCGGCCCACAAACGACTCGAGGGTGCTGAACAGCTCGCGCAGGAGGCTGACTGACACCAGGCACTTGGGGTCACTGTCGGGATCGCCGTCGGTGACGAGACGGTACTCCACGCCGCCGATTTTGAACCGGTTCTGAACGTCTTGGATCGTGTTATTGCTCATGATTTCTCTATGTTGTTGTTGATGATTTTGCAGTTCCTCGTGAACAGCTTCGGGTAGCGACCTCCGCTGTCTGAGCCAGAGAACGTCTCGGCGGTGATCACCGTGCTGTCGCTGACATGGACGCGGCCGTCATCGTCGACACTCTGGCTGACAAACTCCCAGCCCACACGCAGCTTGGTAAACAGGTTGTTGCTGATGGTGTGGTAGCGCAACGGGGCGCTGAACCCAAGGCTGGCGCGGTGAAGCCCGTAGTGGCATTCAAGCTGCGCGCCGTACACGTTCTTGTTCAGCATCGGGTTGAAGTCGCGGTTGCCAAGCAGGCAGATGTTGTAGCTGTGGTGCACGTTGAAACCCTTGTTGCCGTACACGTTCTCGCAGCCGGTGACAAAGAAGTTGTCGTTGTTCACGCTCTCCTCGATGTCGACAAAGTAGCTCTGGTTGTTGAAGCCGCCCTTGTTGGCGTCACGCTCGCAGCCCAGGTTCCACATATAGCAGCCGGTGGCGAAGCACTGGCACGTCTCCTTGTTGTCGAACAGGCTCGTGCGGTTGTCGTGGAAAAAGCAGTTTTTGTAGCCGCTGCACCACGACCGCTTCTTGGCATAGACAAACGGCTGGCCGACAATTCGGTTCCATTGCGTGCCGTCGAGGAAATAGGTGGAGTTGATCGTACCCTCCACATTCGCGCCAAAGCAGCTGTGACCGACATACATGGCTTCCCGCGGCACAAGGATAGGACCGGTGTCGCGCACCTTGGCGGTCTTAACAAACTGGCGGTCGGCGTCATAGAAGTGGATGAAGCACTCGCGGTTCACCAGGCGGGAATAGGTGCCCTGTGACGGACCGTCGGCCTTCTCCAGGCTGATGATGTCTCCCCACAAGTAGCCGCCGTTAGAGCGGAATGTCCTGCGGGCAGAGAGGCGGGAGTCGTATTTTGGATCCGTACCCTGCCTGATGCCTTTGGTGTAACGCATGGCGAGCAGCTCGTTCTCGGTAACCGGGCCGTCATGCTCCACCCCTTGATAGTCGATATACCCTGGCGTGTCATAGGGCAGGCAGTAAGTGCTGTAGCCGACCCTTGCGCTGCGGTAATCATAGCTTTTGTAGTTCTCGATGCCTGCGTCATAACCCAGCGAGTAGGCAAAGTCGCAGTTCTCGAACATGCAGAACTCGCAGCCCCAGATGGAGCTGTTGCGGTTCCACTCGGTGGAGCCGACGCCATCGGCTTTGTATGTTGTGCTGTAGTGTTTGTAATTGCCTCTGAAAAAGCCGTTGCGGACAATGGTGTCAAAGTTATTGCCCAGGGCGACGACAATACCGTTCTGCACATCATCGACCTGCAGGACGCTCACGGCGCTGCCGTTCATGTCAAGCGTGAAGCGGTCAGGGAATATGATGTTGGTGCCGCCGACATATTTCTTCTCGATGCTGTCCCACACCATTGTCATGACGTTACCGTCAGCGTCGACCTGGTGCAGGTCGGTGACAATGGACATGTCTTTGGGCAGGATGAGTGTGCACCGCTTGCCGCCGGCCTTGGCCTGGGCGGCTTCCATCAGGCGTGTCAGCGCGATCTTGTTGTTCGCGGCGAGTTTCCTGATGTTCGCGGGAACGTCTGTCGGGGCGGCGGAAAGGTAGTCCGACAACGCGACGCCGTTATGCCGCAGCACAAGCTCGTATTGGCCGCTGATCTTTTCCTTCATGACGTCGCGCGTGGTGCTTGACAGGCCGGTCCAGGCGTTCACGTCATAACGGTAGATGAAACCCTTGTCCGACGGGCTGCCGGTGTCGGTGCCGCCGTCAACGGTAATCACGATCTTCTGGACAACGCCGTCCTGGCGGACCACGTTGACGTGGTAGTCGGCGACGATGGTCTTTTTGACGACATACGCGTTGTGCTCCGACGAAGGCTCGAACTTGGTGCTGCCGTTGGTGGGCGTGCCGCCCTCGTCGTCAACAAGCGTCGACGCGTCATAGCCGAAGCTGCCGTTAAACGCGCTGATGTTCTCAAGGTCGATGGTCTCAACCTCGGCACGGGGGTCCTCGACCATGAACTTGAAATACTGCGTCGCGCTGCCAACACCGAAGCTGTTGACGCAGCGCATGGCGATCACGTGGACACCCACGTCGTCCCTGGTGAACGGCCCCAACTCAATCACCTGCTCGCCGCAGTAGCTCGTGCGCTTCCACGTGCGTGGAGTAGGGGACAGGTGCTCGTCAAGGGTCACGATGGTGGTGTAGGTCACCTGGTGGTCCTCACGATAGCTCCAGTCGCTCTCGTCGTCAACGGACTTGCGGTCGAGGGCGTCGATGATATGGTAGGGGACGGCCAGCACGCGGCCGTAGTTGAAACGCGGCTCGAACATGCGCACGAACAACTGGGGACACTTGTGCACGTGGAACGTGAGGCCGGTCTCCATGTTCTCTTTGAGCTCTCCTGTGTACTGGTTAATGATCATAGTGGTCAAATGGGGGTTCGTGGGTCAGTACTCCAATCTCGGTGATCTCGTAACGGCTGCCGTTGATGGTGGCCCGAAGCAGCAGCTCTTTGAGGGTTATGTCTGTAAGGTGGTCGTCACTGCGGATGTCTTGCATCTTGCAGGTGACGACACTGCTGCGCCACAACGGATACTCGACGGTGCAGTCGCTCTTGCCGCCCGTGATGCCGGTCTGGTAATAGGTGTCACTCGTCGGGCCATAGACCGTAAAATAGTCCGATGTCCAGCCTTCGCGTCTGGCAAACAGCGTCAGGTAGTCAAACCCCGGGTTGTTCGCCACCTTGACATAGAACATGTTGTACTTTGTCTGGTCGATGACGACATTCTCGGCTACTTTGAGTTTGCCTGAGCCGCTGAACGTGAAGCTGCGGGCACCCGGTTCCACCGTGGGCATAGTGCCGGCGACAGGGGTAAAACCGTTGACGCCGCTCATGGGGCGGGTGTCGCCGTCCTTGTAGAACACCATGGCCGCGCCGTACTTGAAGGTGACGACGGTGTCCTCATAGCCGTTGTTGAATGTCACCCGGATGTCCTTGGCGCGCTTCAACTCGTCGATGTCGCTATAGCGCCTCCTCACGACAAGGAACCGCGCCTGGTAGTAGTCCTGGTAGGTGAAACGCAGAATGCCGCCGCTGTTCACCTGGCGCTCCGCGCCGTTTTCGATGACATGCACCGACAGGGCGTTGGGGTCATACGACAGCGTCACGTCGGTAGCCTCGGCGAAGAACGGGCCGCGCACCTGGATGGCGTAGTAGGCCGTGTCGCTGGTGTCGGCATACTGGTACTTGTGCGGGAACACCAGGCGGCCGTAACGCTCAAGTGTCGTGCGGACGCTATGCAGCTCGCCCTTATCGTCCTTGAAGTTGTAATAGACGATGTTGTCCTTGAAGCTGGCATAATGGTCCGCGTCGGCGGCAACCTCGTCGAAGCTGCCGTCGTCATACAGGCGGTAGAACTTACCAGGATGATATGTATAAATCACACCATCAGTACCAGTCAGGCTACCATTCTGCAACAGGATGTTATATAAGCCGACACCCTGTAAGCGGCTATGCGAGAAAAAATAGGTCTGCGTCGGGTCGCTGGTGTCAGCGTTCGGGTCGCTCTCATCGACGACCCTGATGCCGCCACCGCCACCGCCGCTTGTGGGTGTGACGATGTTGCCGCCATTGGGGCCGATGATGGGCTCGCCGTTGATGGTCTTGAACGTCGGCTTGTTTTTGATGAAGTCGGGCTTGGTGTTGTCGCCCTGTGCCCAGTCGGCCTGCACCTGCCCACCGACACCCTCGCTGGGGATGAACTCGGGATCGACGCTGATGTTGGTGCCTGTGATCTTGATGCCATAACCAGGCGTCAGCTTATCCTGCTTGTTTGTCCTGAGGTACTCAATTCCTTTTTCCGCGGCGCTCATGCGGGCTTTCAGATCGGTATCGTCATAACTGCCGCCCTCGCCGCCTTCTCCGCCTTCTCCGGGAGCGACCGGAATGTTCTCGCCTTCCGCATACACGTCGCCGCGCACATGGATATTGCCGCCGACAAACAGGTCGTTGGACACGTGGAAATCACCGTCAACGGTGGTTGTGGGATAACCGGCGCTTGGTTGGTCCGACGGGGAACCGCTCCAGTTTCTCTCGTACTTGTTCCAGTAATACTCGGTGCCGCCGACAAGAGCGAAGTCTCCCTCACGCCCGCCCTCGGGATGGGCGGACCACAGTTCTGACAGACTGCCGTAAACACCTAAATTATTGATCTTCTGATAACCCATAGTATTAACTATTTATCTAAGGACTATTGACTAATAACTATCCCCGCCAGCTCATTGCTCGTGCTGAGCAGGACTGCGGCGGTGTCAGTACGCCCAAGGGTCTGCGCCGCCAGCGACGCGACCCTGTAGATGACAGCCTTTATCAGCTTAGGGCAAACGGCGATCTCGTCGCCATCAGCGCCGCTGTGAATCTCCGGAACGGGAATGTAACTTGCCTGGCGGACATGCGTGCCGGCCCCTCCGGAGCAGCTGTAGAACTCCAGCGCCTTGCCGGTCGCTGTTGGAACGATGGCCACAACGGGCTTCTCCGGGTTGCCGCGCACACCCTGGAAGCGGCTGCCCTGCATGGCATACAGCGGATGCGTGGGGGTGATGGCCTCGGTGACGGCACGGCTCCAGTCGCTCATCATGAACACAACGAGACGAAGGAAATTGTCCGGAAGGTAGATTGTGCCCTTGCCGTAGCCCGCGGCACTCTCCCATTCGATACTTGAGCCAAAGGGTATCCCGTCACCGAGCAGCGTGGCGTCGGCTTCCTGTTCGACCAGGCGCGCGGCATCCTCCACCTTTGAACGCAGAATGTCTTCGATCATCAGGGTGTCGGGCTCGCCAAGGTCCAGCAGCTGGCCTGAACTCTTGTAGTTCATGTCCAGCGCTATCCTCGACTCCCTGATAATGTCGTCAACCTTTGCCATGCTCAGTTCTTACCGTTATGACTTGTACTGCTTGGTTTAACTCGTTATGCCCCGTCACTCGGACCGTCGCTCTGCGGCGGTCAAATGCCGACAAACTCAATTCCGTGCTCCTTGGCGGCGGCAAGGATAGCGCTCTTGCTGCGAAGCTTCGTGCGCGACAGCCCGAACTTGTCGGCAAGGTAGTCCTTTGCGTCGTCGGCACAGCTCACTTTCACTGCCTGCAGTTTCGACCCATTCTCCTCTGCTGAACTGACCGTTCCCCCGGCCTTGGCAACGGAACCTGATGGCTTCGGGGATGAAGCCAAACGGCCAACCGGCTGACGTCCCTCGCCGCTGACGACGGAAAGTGTGAAGACACGGTTGAAATAGTGATGTCTCTCCAAGGCATTCTGCTCGGCTGGGTCACTTGTGCTATAGGTACTGCCGCCTCCGCTCTTCGGACGGAACGACACGCGCCTGCGCTGACCTTCCGCTAACTGAAGGGACAGGTGAACCTCACTGGTCGATGTATACGTCTTTTTCATCTTGTCTGCTATTATGAATGCGGGACGGACGATGGCCCGCCCCGCGGTGAATAATGTGTTAGGCAATCCGCCTCTCGGTCATTTAACCCTCATCATTCTCTACGGTGAAGGTCCTTGTTGCCACTTCGCTGTATAAGGATTCCTTTTCAGCAACGGCTTTGATTGTGACGTCGCGGGATTCATCGCCTAAGTCAATGGGCCCCGTATATCCTTTTTTTGTTTCACTAGTCATGGGGTTAGTGCCATCGTCGGTATAGGCGATATTCACATCGGGAGTATCGCATGAGATCGTGGCGTTCGTGCCGGCAGAAACCACGCTACCGCCGCCAGGAACGGTGATCTTGGGAGTTTTGGGGGAAGTGTCAATACCAATAGGACCAATAGGCTTTCCACTTGCCTTAGCCAGGCGCAGGCGTGCATGGGCTTTGGCATAGCGCAGGTACAGACATGCCACCTCCTGGATCACAACAGCGTCTGTGCGGCGCACACCGGCCTTCTTCAGGTCAAGCACGCTGCGTGACCAGCTCACGTGCGTCTTCTTGCTCAGGAACGTGGGATCCAGTGCAAAGCCGCAGTCACTCATGCCGTTCAGGTCAAACAGCTCGTGGTGGATCATCAATACCTCGCCGAAGTCGGTTTCCCAACTCTTGAATTTCAGGTTCCAGTGCTCAACAGTATCCTTCAAGCGGAACTTCTCGCTCTGGATCTTGCTGAACGCGCTCAGCATATCGCTGCCCGCAAACACGATCTTGCGCCTGTTGCCGATGCCCGTGCCAACAAACATGTCCTTGGTGATGTCAACAAGGTTCTCATCACTGATCACTGCACACTGTTTGTCTGAGTCCCATTCGCCGACCTCGATGTCCTTTCCGGCCATCCACCAAATGCCGCCGGTAAACCAGGTCATCATGCCGTTCTTCGACACGTGCTGGAGGCACTGCTTCACGCCGAACAGGTAGGTGTTCTCCTGGGCCAGTCGCATGTCATAGATGCCGTCCTCCTCCAGGTCACTGAAATTCCAGTCCACCTCCTTGGCGGCAAGCTTGTCAAACGTGCTCTGCTCGATCTGGATCATGAAGTTCTGGCAGTACTGATACTCGGGCGTCGGGCGGTTGTTGAATCGGCCCGTCTGCACGTCCAGCTCGCCGCAGGCCTTGCCCATGCGCACCAGCACCGTTCCTTCGGCGATCTCGGGAACCCAGATGGGGCCGTCACCCTGTGTCTGTATGCCGTTGACGGCATACACGATGGGCTGGTTCGTCGACGCGTCACGGCCGCACACACACAGCACCAGGTCGGGGATGTTATCTCCGCTGTAGTCCTGCCCTGTCATGGGATCGGTCACACCTCTGACACCGACGACGCGGATGGTGTCGTCAAGCGTGAACATGTTCGTGTCGCTCACATCTAAAATTACGCTTGCGCCTGTTTCCTGCGCACGCATAGTTCTTCTGACCTGACACGTCACGGGACGGGTGCCCACACTATAGTATTTCACCTTGAAGCTGTCGCAAGACTGCGACTTGGCGTAACGCGAAATCTGGTCGATCGGGGTCGCCATCGGGCGGATCTTGGTGATCTTCTTGTCGACATCACTCAGGTAAAACTCGGGGTTGTTTTCTGCTGTGGCATTGCGACCGCCGGTCTCGGTGGCGATGCCCGCAGGATCGACATCCACACGCCGCGTGTTGTTCCCATCGGTGGTACCACCGGTGCCGCCTTCGCCGCCTTCGGTCTGCCCCGCATCAGGCAGGGCACTGGCATTGGCCATAAGAACTCCGCTGTGAGCCCCAGTGACTATTGTCACCGCAAGCAACACAAAACTCAGCATCATGCTGAGGATTTTCTTGGTCTTTTTCATTTGTGACGAATAATTAAACTGTTAATAATATTTGATGAAATTCTCTACACTACTCTAATGCCTAAAACATGACTAGCGGCTATGCCTCGTGCGCTTCTCATCGCCGCGGGACCAAATGTCGTCCTGGCTCATCCTATCCAGCGCGCCTAGGTCAACGCCGGGTTTCTGGGCGCTGCGACCGTTCTTGCCGGCAAGGGCGACAGTGCCGTCACCGGCGCTGCGCAGGCGCAACTTCTCAGTAATCTTCGCATTGCGGCCCTTCACCTCGGCATCCGACGCCGCCTCGGCAACGTCCTCGTCGTGACGGATCGCCTTCAAGCCCATGTCAAGGCTCTCGCGGGCGACCTTGCCCCTTATCCCGTCCTCCAGCACGCCCTGCAGGAAATCGAGCACGGCATTGCCTTCCTCGTCGCTCAGGCCGTTTTCCTCCTGCCAGGAGGCAATGACTTTCTTGGTCTCCTCGATGTTCGCGTCACGCTCGGCGTCACGCTGCTTGCCGTCGGCAACCTGGCGAGCATACTCCTTGCTCGCCTCGCTGTCGGGGTCGTCAAGGATGTCGCGGATGTTGGTGCCCAACAGCTTCACCAGGCTTAGGATCAAGTCCTCGCCGTTGTCAAGGCTGGCCAGCAGATATGCGCTGCGCGGGTCGGCCTTCATCATGTTCGTCAGCTTCTCCTCATGCTCCCTGTAGCCGTTTAGCTGGCCGTCGAGTTCGTCGAGATAGTCGGAGATTCCGCCCGAGTAAGCCTCTGGATCATCGACATTGAGCTCCGGATTGCGTTTGAGCATACGCTCACGCAACGCGTCGCGCCTGCTCTTAACAGCTTGATGGTTAGGTTTTGCCATTTTCTATCGCGTTTTGACAATTATTTTTCTTGCCCAAAATTACCCACACCAATCCGCACGGCTTCTTTATCTGTTAACAGACCATCGCTAAATTTGTAGTAGCAACCAGGACTAACAACCAGCGACTAATGACTAAAAAACGAGGCACCATATCACAACTGCGCCACCAGCGCGACGAGGATCTCATGCGCGCCTTCCAGCAGGAACTGGCGGGCAGGCCGCACATCCTGCTGCCACAAGTGCTCGAGGCTGTGGTATCGAGCCCGTCAAAGCGGTTCTGGGTCACATCCGAGCGAGCGTCCATCGTGATCTACAGCATGATGGCGGGAGACAAGCTGCAGGGCATGCTGCCCCTCAAGAGAAAGATGTTCCGCGAGATCTATCGCCGAGTCATGCGCCTCAAGCGCAACTACCCGCAGCTCTCGATCTCCCTGCTCACCGAACAGGTGGTCAATGAGCGCGCCCCCGAGTTCTACATCACCCCTCAGTCGGCCAAGGTCATCATATCACGCATCCGTAAGCGCAGACGCATACACAACCACCGAATCAGATAATGGATATTCACAAGAACATCGGCACCAAGTGGACCGCACTGGTCATCGCAACAGCAGCGATTGTCCTGTCACCTTTAGACGGGGCGGGAATCAGCGCGGGATGCTCTTGGATAGACCGACTATCCTATCCGCTGTTCCACGTTAACCTGCTTCACGCATGCTGTAACGCCTGGTGCCTCATATCGTTGGTGTTCTACTACGACCTGGCGTGGTGGACTGTACTGGCGGCTTTCGCCGTCGCGGTATCTGTACCGGCATCCCTCGTGGCGGCATCCCCTGTCGTCGGTATGTCGGGTGTGTGCTTCGCTCTCATGGGACTATCGCTGCCGAGTATCCGACGCAAGCTGTTTTTCAACGCCTGGGTAGCCTGCTTCCTGGCGGTCGGTGTCATCATGCCTGGAGTGGCATGGAAGGTGCACCTCTACTGCTACATCACCGGGTGGCTGGTCGGTGATTTCATCGAGGCAATATCATGACCAGACAAGAAAAGTCGTGTCCAGTGGGCGCGAGCTACGCAAGCGTCAGTGACGCCGTCAAGGAAATCCTTGACGAGAACACACGGCGCGTCGCCGAGATCAACGCGAAGTTCAACCCGGTAACGGGTGAAGGCAGCATCGGCAAACGCGTGCAGGTGGAAATCAGCGATTTCCCTTTCAGGCGGCAGTGGCTTCCGGAGCAGATGATGAACATCCCGCTGGTAAAGCAGCTTGTCAGGTGCGGGTCGGTGGAAAAGTTCCTCGAGCAGGAAATGGACTGCGACTATTCACAGGAAGCCGTCGAAGCGGTGGTCATGCAGTTCGTCAGGATGCGCTGCCGCTACGATTTCCCCTTCTGGGCGGCGGTCTATGTGTTCATCAAGCCTAAAGGCGGCGGCGAGGATGTGCGTTTCAAGCTCAACAGGCCGCAGCGCAAACTCATCGAGCGGCTGGAAGCGATGAGGCGCGCGGGAAAGCCCATACGATTGGTGCTGCTCAAGGCGCGACAGTGGGGCGGCTCGACGGCGACACAGCTTTACATGGCATGGCTCCAGCTGGTGCACAAGCACGGTCTGAACTCGCTCATCGTCGGCCACGTCAAGGACTCGTCAACCGAGGTGAAGGACATGTTCGACCGCATGATCGGCCATTACCCTGTGCGCATGATGTACCGCATGGGCGAGGAATACGACGAACGCGAGCCTAAACTGGTGGGCGTCGGAAAGACCGGCAATATACAGCGCATACCGCAACGTAACTGCAAAATCAAGATCGGTACCGCCGAGAAACCCAACTCGGCACGCGGCGGCGACTATAACCTGGTGCACCTGACCGAGGTGGGACTGTGGAAGGAGACCGAGGGGAAAACGCCCGAGGAGATCGTGCGCTCGGCAACGTCTGGTATGCTCTACAAGCCCTATACCATGGTCGTCTATGAGAGCACGGCAAACGGTACCGGCAACTTCTTCCATAAGGAATACCTGGCCGCGAAAAACGGAAAGTCGCAGTACGAGGCCATGTTTATTTCCTGGTATGAGATTGAGCAGAACACTTTACCGGTCACTACTCCGTTAGATCCGTCTTCTCCGTTTTCTCCGTTGGAGCAGTTCGCACAGTGGCTCTACGACAACCGCGACAGCGAGAGCGTTGACTCCGACCGCGAGGAGCCGGGCACCTACCTGTGGCGGCTGTGGCTGTGCGGGGCGACACTTGAAGCCATCAACTGGTACATACTGGAGCGCAGCAAATACTCCGACCATGGCGACATGGCCAGCGAGTGCCCTTCCAACGACATCGAAGCGTTTACTTTCTCGGGGCGTAAAGTGTTCTCCGATGATGATATTGAGAAGTTGAGGCCGTCCTGCCGTCCACCGAAATACATCGGGGAGATCTACGGCAAGTGGGACAGCGGATCCGGGGCACTTGAAAATCTGCAGTTCCGCAAAGAGAAAAACGGACGGCTCTGCATCTGGTCCGACGTCGAGCCCGTCGAGCCCGACGAGAAGGTGACAGACCGATACCTGGTAGTCGTCGATGTCTGCAAGGGCATGTCGGCAAAGGCCGACTTCGCCGTGATCGCCGTATTTGACCGCGTATGGATGATAGATGGCGATAACCCTTCGGTGGTGGCACAATGGCGAGGACACATCGAGATGGACCGCCTGGCATGGAAGGCGGCACAGGTCGCTGAATACTATAACCATGCCCATCTCGTGATAGAGAGCAATACGCTGGAGACGAACAACACGCGCTCCGAAGCCGAGTATATCCTTAACCTGGTGAGCGATGTCTATGACAACCTTTACGCCCGCAAGTCCGACAACACAAGCACCGACGTGAGGGAAAAGCCGCCTGTCAAATACGGCTTCCATACCAACAAACTCACCAAGGGGACAATCATCCACAACCTGAAAGCCGTCGTCCGTGAACAACTCTACACCGAGAGTGACGAGATGTGCCTGGATGAATATGCGGTGTATGTCGAGACCGAAAACGGCGGCTTTGAAGCCCCCGACGGCTACCACGACGACATCCTCATGACGCGGGCCATCGGCATGTGGATCTGTTACCACGAAATGGACTGGCCCCGCATCGTCAAACTGGCACACCAACAGACAAACCGCCGAGCCATCAGCGAAGCGACAATATAATCCCGTGTTAACAAATATATTTTCAGTATTAACAGTAAACGATATGATGAAGTTTTATAGAAGATTCAAAGCCTACCTCGCACTGCGCGAGGCTATCCGAAAAGCCGACAACGCCTACCTTGACGGCGGCGGACGCTTCTACGTCCTTCCCTCGGGAGACGGCAAACTTGTCGTCACCGACAAAAAGAATTTCCGTATGCTCAAAAGCAAGGGTTATATCAACCGACGGGCAACAACTCAGGATGCGCTCGACGAGTGCTTCTACTTCACGCCTTTCAAGGATGGACACGGTTGCATTACACCCGAAATAATGGCCATCAAGCGCAGGCAGTACATCTCCTGGGTCGATGCTCAGCACCAACTCAAAAAGGCTTCTAAAAAGGCCCAAAAAAGAAACCGCAGCTAGTGGCTGCGGTCACTCTAACATTTAAGCTGCTTTCAGCATGGCGTAGGCTCTGTTTACGGCGTTCATGTCCGCGCCCTGCTGGGCCTGCTGCAGCAGACTCGGGTCGATACCCTGCATCGGTTGCCCCTGCTGCAGCGACTCCGCTGAACTGCGCAAGCTCTGCAATAACTTGTCGGCAAACGGGAACGTGCCGTTTTCCAATACGGGCTCCAACGGGATGAGACCCAGCTCCAACAGTTTCAACAGGAACTCGTTCGCGTATTCCCGGTACGCGGCCGAGGTCGTGCTCTGCTCGATGCTGATATCACATTCCACATCCCTGATCTTTGCCGGATCAACATTGACTAGGCCCGCGCTGCCGGCAATGTTCCAGAATCGCTTCTCGTCATAAAACTGCTGAAGGTTCTTCAAGTCCTTATAAGCGCCGTCTATGGTGAAACTGCTGAAGGCCTCCAGCAGGTCGAGCAATGATGTGGTGGCGTTCTGAGCCTGCTGCGCGTACAGCGTGCCGCTCATGCCGCTGTTGCCTGGCTTGCCCTGTAAGGCCCCATGCACTCCGCTGATATCCTCAAAAAATTTCAGCTGTAGGTTCAGCAGCTCGTTGATGCCGATGTTGGTGCTGTTGGCGGCAACCTGCTGTGGTGCGGGTACTCCAGGCTTTGCCCTATAGATGATCACACCGTCAACCCGGCTCCACTCTTCGGCAAACTCCTGCGGACTGTGGGAGCCAAGACACTCCTCGGGAACGAGCAGCACACCCTTGGCACTGGCACGCATGATCCAGTCATACATCGTGATCAATCGGTTGACGTAGCGCTGCTGGTCAATGACGTCTTTGACAAAACTGTGGATCTCGCCGTCAATGAACGGATAAGCCTTGAAAACATACGGGTGCTCTTTGTGCTCATAGGGGGTCTCGCCTTCTTTCAGGATGTGACCGAACGGCGACAGGTAATAGAAATACCAGTATTGGTCAATGAACCATTCGGCTTCGATCAGGGGAATGTCCTCTTTGGGAATGCCGAAGGACATGCCCTTGGCGATGCGGTCGGCATTAACGCTACCGACCAGTTCCTGGTAGTCCTCAAGCTCGATCTTGTACACTTCGCCGGTGTTGTAGTCGTGGCAGCGGTAGCGCGGCTTCGTCTCCTTGCGCCACACCTCTATCACACGGCAACGGCCCGGCTCGCTGGTGAACAGGAAATCGTGATTCTCAAGACGTGAGTAGCCAAACTGTTCACAGCAGGCGACAATGCGGTCTTTGATGCGGGCGTTGCTGTAGATGTCTCGCAGACGCTTGTATTCACTGGGACTACTGGCAAATGTGCTCACCAGCGTGCCGAAGTCTATGTCGTGAACCTCACCAAGGCAGCTCACATCGCGGCCCAGTGGGTCACGCATGTTACTGTCTATAAAGAAATTGTTCGGTTGGATATAGTCTGTCCAGCAGTCCAGCTTGTCATTGCGCCAGCCGTACCACTTGCGGTGAACGGCAAAGCCCGAGATCAGGAACTCCTCAACCGTGCGGGCTAACAGCTCGTTCATGCGGTTCAGTTGCATGTTGTATTGCAACGTGATGCTCATCGCCTCGCCCAGGCGTTGCTCTTCACGGTCGCGAGCGGTGCACGTCGGCTCCTTGTTCTGACTGCGGTAGGCACCGAGGACATTACGGACCAGACGACGGATCAGGTTGTTCTTCAACGGGACCTGGCCCCGGCGCTTGATGTATTCCTCCTCGGTCATGTGATTGCCGTCAACGCTGATCATGTCACCCCACTGGTCTCCATAGCAGTAGCGCTTGTTACGCTCGCGGTCCTTGCGGAAACGGTCCATGTTGTCCCAATGACGCTGAGCTTCCATCAGCACGTCAAACGCGCGACGACCTTCAAACCGCCTCGACTCCTTCACCGAGTCCATACCCGGCTCATCGGCAGGCTTCACCCTGCTCAATCTCCTTATCTTCTCTTGCTTTGCCATATCATTGTCGTTTTATCCTGCAAAGAAATCCGTTTTATCCGTTAACTCCGTTTTATCCGTTAACTGCGTTGTGTCCCGTGGGCCACGGCTCCGCCGTGGTGTTACATGATACCCAGCTCGCTCAACAGCTCCTTGCGACGCTCGCGGAGCCTTGTCATTACCTCATCGTCAAAGCCTTCTCCCAATCCAGGCTCGTCAATGGTCTTGGTGTGCTTACCTTTCTTGATGGTGGTAAGCTCGCGCTGGGCACGATCGAGAGCCTTGTAGCGGTCACTTTCGCCGGCTTCCTTGGCCTTCTTCTTCTCGACCTGTATCAGAATGTCCTCGGCAAGATCGGTATAGTCGCGCCTACGCTCATACACAACGCCGTAGTCGGTATCTGGTGAGCCGTAGCTGTCAGTACCCCCTGCACGCTTGGCGACTTCTTGTCCGATCCACTTGCGGCGGGTGTCGTCGTCAGTGTTGAAGTTGTCCTCCAACTGTGCATCGTCAAGCTCGGCAACACGCTCCTTAACCTTGGTCTCAAATCGCTTCATGTAGCGCTCGTCGGCTTTCTGCTCGCCTTCGCCACTGTAGGCCCAACCAGTAAGGGGACTGCCATGACGCTTCTTGTAACGGGTGTATCGTTCTGCCATCTGCCCGGCATTGAGCTTCTGCGCGTCGCGGGCGTTCATGCCAAGCTCATCAATATAGAGCTTGTCGAGCTGGCTCTGCGGCACACTCATCAAACGCAGCACGAACATGCCGAACTCGATCGACAGCTCGGGATTGCCGTCGGCAAAGTCCAGTCCAGCGGCTACCCAGTCGGTAAGGGTCTGCGGGTTCACGCCGACGCCTGCCTGGATCATCAGGTTCACCAGGTCGTTGGCTCCCTCAATGCCGTCGCGCTTGAAGCTGCGCAGCATGTTCTGGAGATCGCTCATAATCGGCAACAAGTTAAAGCTGTAGCTCGAAATGTCCTGACCGGAACGCCACATATTATAGACATCGCTCATCACGTTACCGCCACTCAAACCCTCAACGCCTCCGGCAATGGCGTGCAGGGCGGCATCTTCAAGCATCTCTTTCTTGTCGTCGTCATCGTCGCCCATCAACAGGTAAGGAAGATACGGGCCCAGATTCCAGGCCATCTGCATCACCCAACCGAAGATGGCGAAGTCGGCAAGGTTCTTGTACTTAGCGCGGCGATAGATACGCTCGGCACTCTGTTTGGCCTGCTGCTCGTTCAAGCCGTCACGCACCATCTGCTTAGTCATGAACTCCAAAGCCTGGGCTTTGTAACCTGGTGTGAATACATGCTTGAGGTTGGCCATCGCCTGGAACATCCTGCGCTGATACCCCATCGAAGCGTTTCGGAACACGGTCAACGCGACACTGGCGGCACTGCGGTCAAGCTGCATCGCGCTCAGGTAGGCGTTGGCGTTGCTCTGCTGGGTCTCGTTATAGGAAACGGAAGCGTCACGCAAGGCTCGACGCTTGGCCTGCTCGTCGGGGTAGCCTGCTTTCCTGTAGCGTTTAAGCTTGGTCTCGTAGATGGCCTTGGCTCCCATAGCCACAGTCAGTCCGTCGATGAAGGCGTTGGGCGACATACCCCAGCGACCAGCGGTCTCAACGATCTTGTTGCGCCACAGGCCCCAGTCAGCATCGCTCTCGCGCAGACGACTGTCACCTGCCTGGCGGCTCTGCCAACGCTGGGCAAACCCGGGCAAGTTTTCAATAGCCCAGTTCCAGGCTTTGACGGCTCCAATGGGATTGCTGCTCTTGATCAGCTCCAGACCGCTGGCCTCGCTCAGGTAGGCGGGATAGGACAGCAGCTGCTTCAAGGCGGTGTAGATGCGGAAGCTGATCTTGGCGGCGGTCACACCCTTGGCGACGTTGACAAGGCTGGTGTCAACGCTGTCGCGGTCCACCTTGGGACGGTAGGCACCACTGGCAATGGCGCAGGTGCGCTTGAAGTTCATCCACAGGGTCTTGCCGGAGCCGAACCGCACGCTGCTCATGTTCAACAGGCGGTTGCGGAAGCGCTTATAGCTTAACAGGGTGTTCAGGTCGCGGTTAAACTCGGCAAAGGCGGCCCAGTGCTCCATGTCCTGCAAGTGGCCCAGCACGACATCAAAGGCGTCGGCACCGGTCACGTCAAGCGGCAGACTGTTGCGCCTGCGCTTGATGATGCTGCCCGTGATCGTTGAGCCGATATTGTTGTCGTCCAGATAGGTCTCGCTGCTCAAGTCCTCCTCCTGGCCGCGGCTGCGCGAGTTAATCTTCAACGGGAAGTAATGCTCAATGGCGGCCATCGACGCGCCGAACATGCGCTGATATACGGCGTTGTAGTCATTGCGCTTGTTCACCAGGAACTCTTCCTGCAACCAGTCGGCAAGCTCGATGAAGCGGGGATCAAGCATCTTGCGGATGGCCTCGACGTCTTCTTCGTTGATGCCCATCTTGCGCAGCTTCATGCGACCGTCGCTCATCTTGTTCACCATGTAGATGTATAGCAGGTTGCCCTGTAACAGGGTGTGTACTTTCTCCTCGCCTGCATCCCAGAAGGAAACGTCCATGCCGGGCAACTTCCTTTCAAGGGTAAACAGGTCACTCCACCGCTTGACCTTAAATTGCGGCAGGCCTGTCCCGTGGGCCTTGGCTCTGCCACGGTTAAATACTTCCTGCACCTTCTCATCAAGGGCCTTGTGGGCGGCTCTCAAGTTGCGCCACTCGCGCTCGGTGGCTTCGGTCCAGCCTCCCATGAAACGCTGCCACAGGTAGCCTTCGCCGTTGACATTCTTGCTGCCCAACATGCGCAGCATGTAGTCAAAGGTGGCAAGGGGCTTCATGAAGAAACGCACAAGGCTCCAGTTGGCGGCACGCTGCATCCAGCCGGGCTTGACGTGCTCGTCGGCGGGAACGCCTTCAAGGTCGCTGTTGGCGTTGTGGCGGATCTCGTTGACGCGTTCGCGTTGGGCTTCACGCCACTCTTTGGCACGCTGCACACTGGCTCCGAGACCGGCTCCCAGGGCGGTAGTCAAGCGGTCGTAGGCTGCGACGCGCTCCAGGCGGTTCTCGCGGATGGCGTTCTCGGTCTCGGCGACAAACTGGTTATACTGTTCACGGGTAATGGAGCCTGCCTGCAGGTCGTCCTTGGCGTTTTGTAGTTCATGGCGCAGCTCGTTTTCCTCCTGTTTGCTGCCTTTGATGTCCTCGACGTACTGCTGGGCAAGCAACAGCCCCTGGTACTCGGCGGATGCAACGTCGGCAAGGGCCTGGTCGGGGCTGAACATGCGGTCAAGCGTCTTGTTGATACGCTCCTGTAATGCGTCGGCTTCCAGGTTGAGGGCGTGCTTCATGGCACTTACCATGCGCTGGCCCTCGATGTCGAGACCAGCCTGCACTTCTACACCCTGGCTGTTGAGCTTGCTGCCTCGGGTGCGCATCTGCTCATGCAACAGGTTCTCACACGACAACAGCTGGTGTTTGAGCAACAGATCAACGACCTTGCCTGCCTGCTTGGTGATGTCCTCTCGCCCTGCGGCATGGTTGATCAGCGACATCAGCCGCTTCACCTCGTAGGGGGAGAAAGCACGGAAGAAGCCGCTCTCCATCACGCTGCGCGCCAGGCGCACGATGCTGTCAACGGTGCCGCGGTCATACTCGCGCTGGCGGGCCATCGCCTGACGCAGCTTCGACAAGTTACCACCAAGCGCACGCATGGCGGCAGTCCTCGCGGCAATGGCGGCACGGTTGTCCGCCGCGGCCTTCATCATGCCAGCGGTAATGCTCTCCTCAAAGGTCAACCGCCCAGCATCAAACCCAGCCACGTCAACATCGTCGTCACTGTCATTAAACAGCAAGTCCTCATCCGACGGGGCTACTCCTCCGCTGTTTCCTCCGTATCCTCGTCCTCCAGATTTACTTTTGGACAATAGGCGATGCTGTCTATAAGCCGCGTTCCTTCTTGGTTGTTCTTCTGCTCTGACATAGTTTATCTCGTTAAGATATTCTTCTACAATCTCTTTGCCTCTTTCCGCGAGCCACGGCTCAATAAGTTCATCGAGCCTTCCTTCTGCCATGGCCTTGCCGAGTATATTAACAAAGTATTCCTCTTGAACATTATGCTTGGCTCCTCTTTGTTCTTTGTAGGCGTTGGTGATCTCCTTTTTCCAGCGGTCAAAGGGTTTGCCTTTGGTGTCGTTGTAAAACTCACTCAATAGTGTCATCATATCGGCAACCGTACCTTTCCACCTGGCGATGAAGCGGTGCGCTCTTTCGTGAAATAAGGTATCATCAGTCTCGACCTCACTGTTGATATTGTCTGCAAAGATAAGTATTTTATTAAACAATGCCGAATATCCGCCAGTAGAATTGCCGGTTTCTATTTTCTTTATGATTGCTTCTGCATCTTCATCGGTCAATTCGCTATCCGTTACATTCAATGCGTTGCGCATCTCGTCTGGCGTCATCTTCTTATGGAGTACCGCAGCATCACAGTTATGCTTTGCGTTCAGGACATTGACACGGTTGATTATATCGCCGATAGTAATCTTATCGTATGGCGTCGCTTCACCCTCGCCCAGCAGACCTGCTCCGGCTTTGTCGGTGTATTGCGAGCCTTCGGCTTGCACGTCCTCCTCAACCCTCGGCAGGTCGGCGCGCTCCTCGTCAAGTGCTCGGCTGATGGTGTCGATTGCTGCGAGCACACCGGTGCGGCGGCTGTCCTTATAGGCGCCGTCAGCCCATTGGGCCTCTGCATCCTGCAACAGTTCCAACAGGCGGTCCTCGCCGGGAAGCTCACGCTCCAGCTGTGCCTGGATCTCGTCACAGGCCTGGTTGTACTCTCTGATATGGCGACGGTCGTACTCCTCGGTGTAGCTACTGGTGACATTGGGGCCGTCCTGTGCCATTTCACTGAACAGCTCGCGCTCGCTCATGTTCGACATCATGCGGGCCCAGGCACCGGCCTGCGGCAGTATGTCAAACAGGCTTCCCGTGTATTGTGCCACAGGTTCCGCTGCAGCAGGGTCACTAATCCCTAATCGCTCATCACTACTCCGCGCGCCTTGCGCGCTTTCGCGCTCCATCTGGTCACGGAACGCTTTGCCCTTGGCATAACCGACGACACCTTCCATCTGCATGTTATGGTAGCTCTCCCACAGGATACCGCGCAGGTCGTTGTCGTTCAACGAGTCGGCAACCATAACGCCTACCTTACGCAGGTGGTCAATGAGCCAACCGCGGATCTTCTCCCACAACGTCCGCTGCTCGGGGTGGTTGAGGTCAAGGCGCTCGGCGAGCTTGGCCATGTATTCCTCGGTAGCGACGCGGCGCCAGTGCTCGTCGTCATGGCGGGCACGCTGGGCCTCGCTGGCACGCGACTTCTGCTGCTCGGCCATGCGGTCGATCTCGGCACGGATGCCCTTATTGACGTTGTTGTAAACATTGTCAACAAAGGTGTTGAAGTCCTTGCCGAACAAACGGCGCAGACCCTTGTGTGCTACGGTCTCGTGCAAGAAGGTGGAAAGGATGTCATACAGCCTGGTATGGCGGCCCAGGTTGATAAAGACCTCACCGGTACGCGGGTTGTACCAACCTTTGCCGCGCAACTGGCGGTCACTGAACTGGGCGCGCTCCTCCTCGGTCATGTCGTCAACATAACGCACTTTGACGCCCAGCTTCTCGGCCAACTCGTCAACCATACGGCGTCCGCTGGCGCTGCGGGTGGCCTGCTGGCGGGCAATGCGCTCACGCTGCTTGCGTCCTCTGGTAGTGGTGTCAAGAGACATCATCTCGTACATGTCGCCGTTACCCTCTACCTCGATGTGGTTGCCGTCCTCGCTCATGTACCATACCACATTGCCTGCGGCACGCTCGCGCCACTCGTCAATGGCGGCATAGCGGGAGCCGAACTCACCAGGCATCCCCTCAACACGCCACTTGCCGCCCTGGTTGATGATCGCCAAACGGCCACCCTCCACCAACGCCTCCCGCAACGTCACCTCGTCCTTGAAGCCGAACTTCTCGGGGTGTGGCATGGGATAGGCTTTGGTGTAATACTCGCCTTTGTGTTCGCCTTCGGCGACAATACCCTGGTTGGTGGTCTCAATAAAGGGAACGCCCAACTTCTCCAACTCGGCACGCAGCTGCGGCGGCACGACATTGGTGGGCATGATCACACCGGTGCCGTCAATGAGTTCCTTGATGTGCTGGGCCTGCTCCTCAACAGGAACAATCCGCACGGGCTTGATCCAACGGGACAGATACACGCCGCGGGTGCCGCTGGTCTGACCTTGAAGGTCGCCAGCCTTCCACTCGTGACGGCCAACTGATTTCTTTGATCCCTCGGCACGGTAGCCACTGGTAAGCTCGCTGACGGGGATCTCGCACTCGACAACAACCAGGTTGCCGCGGTCCTGCGCGCGCTTAAACTGGTCGTTGAGCATGTTCTCGGCGGCATGGAAATAGGGGGCGTAGGCTGCCCAGATGGGCTTGCCGCGGCGGTCACTCTGACGCAACGGGAACTTGCCGTTACGCACAAGGTCGGGACGCTCGTCACTCCTGTACCAGGTACCCAGACGCTCACCATCGCGGGGCTTGCCGCTTTCCTCCTCCTCGCTCATCGGCGGCAATAGCCTGCCGTCAGGCGTGAGAACCATGGAACGGTACACCTTAATCGTCGGGCCGTTCTCCAGTTCCCTGATGATGTCGGCATCGTCCTCCTCACGCAGCAACACATCTTCGTCATCAGCCTCAACAGGGGAAGCCGCATCGACACTCGCATCAATGTCGGCATACTTGGCTTCCTTCGCCTCCAGTTCTTCCTTCATCAGCTGCTCGTACTCTTTCAGCTTGTCCCTGGCAGCCTTCAACTCGTCGGCCTGCTCAAAGGGACGGCCTTCACGCTCGCTGATGACTTCAAGCTCATGCTCGTTGCGGGCTATGCTGCTCTCGGCGGCTTCAACGCGCTCGCGCGCATCCTTGCCGGTGAGAACATTCTGCATGATGTCCTCAATGGCGTTGCGTAACAAGCCCTGCTTGACGGGAACAGGCTCGGTCAATCCAAGGGCCTCACAGGTATAGCTCATGGTACGGCGGGTGACGTAGCTAAGTGTAGTACCGCGTTTCTCGGTATCACGAGCCATGACGGTGCGAACAACGAAGTCGAAGCCGCCGATGTTCATGGTCATTTCACGCACGGTGTCCTCACTCATGAAGGACTTGCGGATGCGGTCCATGTCCTCGGTGATCTTTTTGTTGTACTCCTTAATGAAGTCGCCCATTTCGTCAGCATTGTTGAAATGCTGCTTGCCCACGGTGATACCGGCCGACATGTCAACTCCTTCAAGTGCCTTCAACGCGGCCTCGGCCTCGGCCTTCGCCTGTCGGCTGGCTCTGATGTAACCGGCAAGGCGCGGCTTCTGGCTGTGGATATAGATCTGGTCGGCTTCGTATTGCTTGCGCTTGGCTTCAAGTTTCCTCACCTCGCGCTCGGCCTGGTTTTTCAACAGGGCGTACTCGCTGCCCGACAGCTGGGCCACAACATCACCAAAGACGTCCTCATCTTCTTCCATGGTGCGGTTTTCCATGCTGTCACTCATCATGGCCTTGCCGTGCATGATACTGTCGGCTATGGCGCCTTTGGTTTTCAGACGCTGGTAGGCGGTGACATCGAGACTGTCCTCTACGCCGAAGCGCAACACGCGGACGGGCTTGCCCATTTCCTTGTGGATATTGCCCTGACGCAGGATGCGGCCGTTACGTTGGGTGTAGTCCATGGGACGGTTAGGCGCGTCAACATGGATCAGCGTGTGCAATCGCTCCTGGATATTCACGCCGGTACCCAGTGTGAAGGTAGAGCCCATGATAACACGGATCTCGCCCGCATTGACCTTATCGAAGATCTCCAGCTTCTTGTTGACGCTCATGCCGCTTTTCATCACGACAATCTGGTCGGCGGGAACACCGGCATCAATGAGCTTCTTGCGGATGTCCTCATAAAGGTTGAAGCCGCTCTGCTTGTTCTGGTAGTTGTCGGCAAAGATGGCGACGGTGCCGCGGTAGCTTGCGGTGTCCTCCAGTGACTTCAATGTTTGCCTTACGGCCTCGTTGGTCTTGCTGTTGGGCTCGTCCTCTGCGTCTTGCAATACAAGTCGCGCATCAACGGCTGCGGCTTTGGCAATGCCGTACATCGTCAGCGGGATATGGCTATTCTCCTTCTTCTCTTTGCCGCTCATGTTCTCATAGCGCTCCAGCTCTGCATTGACATACTTCATGACACTGCGCAGGGCGCGGGTCTGCGGCAAATAGATGTCCTGGGCCTTGCCTCCCTCCATTTCGGGGATCTTGGTCTTAAGATCGCTGGCCTCGTCGGTGAGAACGGTATCACTGACACCGCTCCAGATACGCACAAGCTCGGGAAGGTTGACGTAACCGGCAAAGCGGTTATTCTCCTTAAACCTGCCGTTGGTGGCGAACTCCAGCATTTGGCTGATGTTGCCGAAGTTGCGAACGAAGTCGTCAAAGTAGTAGATGCCGTAGTTTTTCAGGGTTTCTGCAGGGTAAAGGTAGCGCATGAAGGTCCAGATCTCGGCAGCGGTGTTGCTGATAGGTGTACCGGTGGCAAAGACGACATTCTTGCCGCCGGTGCGCTCCATGACGGCCTGGCATTTCAGGAACACGCCCTGCGACTTCTTGCTGTAGCTGGGGTCAACACCCTTCACGCCGCGTTGCATGGCGGTGGCGAAGCCCAGGTGCTTGTATTCGTGGGCCTCATCGACAAGGATGGCGTCAATACCCATTTGGTCAAAGTCCTCGACATCATCGACCTTGCGGTCCAGCATTTCACGGGCCTGCACGGCGGCGTTCTGACGTGTCTTTGCTTCGCGTTTCTCGTCACGTTGCTTACGTTTCTCGCTGGCGGCACCGGCAATGATGTTAAGTTCCTCCTCCAGTTTCTCTACTTCGCGCTCGGTCTGTTTGTAGGCCATGCTCTTTGTATCTACGCCGGCCTTCTCCATTTGTTCAAGTACCAGCATCTTCTCGTCGATCTTGTCACGCACGAAGTTCATCTGACGCTCCTCGCTGTCGGGGATCATCTCAAATGCACTCTGCGGAATGACAATCATGTCCCAGTCGTTATACTTGATCTTGGCATAGAAAGCCTTGCGGCCCTCGGCGGTGCGGTCGGCATCTTCCAGGGTCAGGACCTTGGCCTTGGGGTACAACTCCTTGGCACTGGCGACAAACTGGCCGACGGTGGCGTTTTGCACGACGATCATCGGCTTGCGCGCGGTACCCAGGCGACGCATCTCCATGGCGGTAGTGATCAGCGTGAAGGTCTTGCCGGTACCCACCTCATGGGCTAGAATGACGTTCTGAGTGGTGGCACGGATGGCGGCCTTGGCCTGGTGGGGCCTCAACTTGATATGATGTGAAGCTCCGCCGAAGTAGTCGGGCACGAAGCTGTCGGGGATTTCGCGGGGAACGTAGTTATTGAAACTCTCGTTATAGACCTCCTCGACCTGTGCTGACATGTCGGGGTCGCTCTGCATCTTTTCTCGGGCCCAGTCCTTGAAGTCCTGGCGGATCTCGTCAATCTTCGTGGCACAGGCCTGCGAAGCAACCTTATCGACAATGGTCTCACTACCGCCGTCGCGGAACTTGGTGGTCTTGCTTACCTTGACGGTCTTGTTCTGCAGGGCAGCGGCAATGAGCTCGTGGCCATAGACCACTTTGCCGCACATCTCGCTCTCGACGCCCATGGCGCGGTTCTGCTCGGTGAAGTAGTAACCGGGAACATCGACAATCCAGGTGCCGCCGATAAGGGCGACACGGGCATTGACACCGGTGCGCTCTTTGATGAAGTCTGAATAGAGCTTCGGATCAAGCCAGGACGAGCCCAGCGTGAACTCGATAAGGTGCGCGGGGATGTTCATGGGGATAACGGCCTCCAGCGCTTTGACGTTGGCGTCGTATTGGCCGTCCTCGTTGTTCTCAATGGCCTGGCGCAGCTTCTCGCGCACGTTGCCGCTAAGGTACTCATACGACACCTCTATCTCGCGGCTCATCGGGTTTTCAAAGCCAAGGCCCTCTTGAACGATGGCTGCCTTAACCTCGTCGGCTCCCATGCCCAGCTGCTCGCTGATGTAGGGGACATCGACGCGGCCGAACTTGTAAATGCTGGTGATAACACCGTCCTTTATGGTCGTGGGCTTGGGCTCGGTCTCTTTCTCAACAACGCGCTTGTTGAAGATGTCGCTCTTTTTGAACGTGCGCACGCGCTTGCCATGCTCGTCGTTGCGCTCCTTCATATCCTCCAGCGCGGCAATGCTGCTGAAATCCATGTCATTCTTCAGGAACGACAAAGCGGTATTCTTATGGAAGTGGCCGTAGGTGTTGACGAAATCGTCAAATACCTTGTTCAGTTTGTCAAGCAAGGGCTGCAGGTCGGCGTCGTCGTCATGCTCGGTCTGATAGTCCAGCACGGCATTAACGGCGTCCTTGATGGCGCAGTAGTCCTGGAAACACTGTGCCTTGGTGCGGCCTTTGACCTTGTTGGCGTTGACCTCCAAAGGTACAGCCTGGCCATAGCGGGCGACACACAACTGGCCCTTGCCGTCAACAAGCATACTGCCTTCCTTCACGCCTTCACCCAGCTCCTCATAAACGGTTTCCTCTTGTTCCGTGGGCCGCGGCTGTGCCGCGGTTTCACTACTCCATTCCTTGCTTGCAATATCTTCGACAAAGGCCCTCAATCTTTCGTCCTGGTTAATGCCTCGCTTGGGATACAGGGCCTTGCTGGTCTCTCGGTAGGTCTCACCCTTCTCAAAACCAAAGGCCATATCACCGCCCATCATTTCGGGGTGCTCGACAAAGTAGCGGTTGTATTCAAGCGTCATGGGCTTGGTGACTGCAACCTGTTTACCCTTGACGGTCTTGTATTCGCCGGTCTCATGCTCGACGGTGCGAACACCGGTAACGGTGCTCACGTCAATGGCGTTGGGTGACTTCTGGCCGTTGACGCGCTTGCGCACGACAATGATGTCACTGGTAGCTGCCGTACCGCCAAAGGTACTGTTGTTCAGCCTGAACGCGCCGACAACATCACTGTTTCCTTCACTGACGATCCAGTCGCGCAGCTTCTGCGAATTGTCGAGCGTACCGCTGGACGTGATAAAGATACCGATACCGCCTTCACGCAGCTTGCGCACATTTTTGGCGATGCAGAAGTCGTGAATGTCGCGGAACTTCTTCGACAGGTCCTTGTCGCCTGACGTGTCTATGACATGAAGGCCGGTGACGAAGGGAACATTGGTAATGGACAGGTCAACGGTGCCGTTCTGCACGCGGGTCTCCTCAAAGCCCTGGATCTCTACCTTGGCGTCGGGATAAAGCAGCGACAGGATATTGCCGGTGGTGCTGTCAATCTCAACGGCATGGATGCGGCTGCGCTCGCTCATGTCGGTGGGCATCAGTCCCAGGATATTGCCGATACCGGCGCTGCCTTCAAGCACGTTGCCGCCCTTGAAACCCAAAGCACGGGCGATGTCCCACATGATGTCAATAACCTTGGCGGGTGTATAGTAGGCACTGTTGCGGCTCATTACGGCCTGCTGGTAGCCTTCTTCGCCCAACAG